>Ga0247611_10011336_pt1 | contig 10298 bp, 11 predicted proteins | sample 177DNAGHGhighgp2_FD_192422 | JGI IMG/M metagenome (GOLD analysis project Ga0247611, IMG submission 192422) | Sheep rumen microbial communities from Palmerston North, Manawatu-Wanganui, New Zealand - 1770 DNA GHGhigh gp2 | ecosystem: Host-associated > Mammals > Digestive system > Stomach > Rumen... | reverse complement strand
CGTTGGCATATTTGCCTTTGGAGGAAAATAAGATGAAAAAGATTGTCGTTGCAATTGATGGACCTGCCGCAAGCGGTAAATCAACTGTTTCAAAAGCTGTCGCTAAAGAATTAGGTTTTACCTATATCGATACAGGTGCGATGTATCGTGCTTTTACTGAATATGTTTTACGTAAAGGTGTCAATCCAAAAAATGAAGCAGAATGTGTAAAACTTATTCCAGAAGTTTCAATTGAACTTCATCCAGATGGAACAGTTATTTGCTCAGGTAAAGATGTCACTAGAGAAATCCGTGAACCACATGTCAGTGGTAACGTTAGTTACATTGCTTCATATAAAGACATTCGTTTAGCCTTAGTTGAACTCCAAAGAAAGATGGCAGATAAACAATCAGTCGTTATGGATGGAAGAGACATAGGAACATATGTTCTTCCAAACGCTGATGTAAAGATTTATCAAATCGCTTCCGTTGAAGAAAGAGCGAAACGTAGATTTTTAGAAAACCAAGAAAAAGGAATTCCTTGCACTCTTGAAGACGTTATCGCTGATGTTGAAAAACGTGACCGAATTGACTCCTCAAGAGCGTTCGCACCTCTTAAACCAGCGGAAGATTCAATCCAATTAGATACTTCTAATTTAAGCATTGAACAAACTAGACAAAAAGTTTTAGAAATTATTAAAGAAAAGACAGGTATTTAATGAGCATTGGAGTAGTCGCAATCATCGGTAGTCCTAACGTTGGGAAATCAACGATTTTTAATCGTATCGTTGGTCGACGTAGAGCAATAGTGGACGATCAACCTGGTGTGACCCGCGACCGCTTATATGAAAATGCTCAATGGCTAGATAGAGAATTTCGTCTCATTGATACAGGCGGAATTGAAATCGCTAATAGACCTTTCCAAGAACAAATTAGGATGCAGGCTCAACTAGCAATTGATGAAGCTGATGTCATCTTGTTTGTCGTGGATGGTAAAAAAGGTTTATCCGAAGATGACCGCATGGTCGCCAAATTACTATATAAATGTAAAAAACCAATCATTCTTGCAGTTAATAAAATCGATAATAATCAGATGATTTCAAATGCATCTGAATTTTATGCTTTAGGTTTGGGCGAACCTATTCCAACCTCTGGTGAACACGGTATTGGGATTGGTGATATTTTAGATAAAATCGTTAAACATCTACCTAATGAAAAAGAGGAAGATTTTGGTGAGGCAATCACCTTTTCAATTATTGGTCGACCAAATGTTGGAAAATCATCTTTAGTCAACGCCCTTCTTAAGAAGGAAAGGGTAATCGTTTCAAATATTGTTGGCACAACAAGAGATTCAATAGATACATTTTTTAATCGTGATGGACAAGACTATGTAGTTATCGATACAGCTGGACTTAAGAAACGCGGAAAAATATATGAATCGGTTGATAAATATTCGATGTTACGCGCTTTAGCGGCAGTGGATAGAAGCGAAGTAGTTTTGCTTGTTATCGATGCTAATGAAGGAATTATCGAACAAGATAAGCATGTCGTTAGTTATGCGGTCGAAAAAAAGAAAGCAATTATCATCGTTGTTAATAAATGGGACTTAGTCAAAAAAGAACAAAATACTCAAGCCGAATTTGAGAAAAAAGTTCGTAAAGAATTTCAGTTTTTAGAATACGCTCCGATTGTCTTTGTTTCTGCAAAAACCACTGCAAAAGTTGACAATATCTTTGCAAAAATCCAACAAGTTCATTTAGCATATGATACACATATTGCGACTTCTTTACTCAATGATGTCATTCAAGATGCACAAATTATGAACGAAGCGCCAGATTTCAATGGAGGACGTTTAAAAATTTATTTTATTAATCAAGCGAATTCTTGCCCTCCAACATTTGTCCTATTTGTTAATAAGCCAAAATACGCTCACTTTTCCTATTTAAGATATATCGAAAATAGGCTTAGAGAATCATTTAATCTAGATGGAACGCCTATTGAACTTGTCTTAAGAGAAAGAGTCTAATTATATTGAAAATATAAGAACTATTTATTAGAATAATCCCAAGGAGACAATCTATGAATAAAACGGATTTAATTAATACCATTACGGAAAGATCTGACTTATCTAGAGTTGAGATCGAATCAATTGTCGATGAATTTTTACAACTTATTGAAGATGAAGTGTTAAAGGGTAAAGAAGTTAAACTTTCTAACTTCGGTGTCTTTTATAAAAAAGCTCGTTTGGCACGTAAAGGAACAAATCCTAGTGATGGTTCTCCTATTATAATTCCAGCGAACAACACTGTTGGGTTTAGGCCTTCAAAAATCTTAAAAGAAAAATTAAATTAAGAGTCTCAAGACTCTTTTTATTATGAATTTAAATCTATTTAAATCACTTGCTAAATTATTCAAGGAGAACGGCTTCTCCCTTTTTATGATTGGTGGAACCTCTCGCGATTATTTACTTAATTTAGAAGTCCTTGATTACGATTTTGTTAGTGATGCGACTCCAGAAGATATGAAGAAATTTCTTCCAGACGCTAATTATCATTTTGAAAAATATGGAAGTGTAAGATTAAAAATCGATGGAGTACATGTCGATATAACCACCTTTAGAAGCGAAGGCGAATATTTAGATTTCCGTCATCCAAATAGTGTTAAATATGTCAAAACTATCGAAGAAGATTTTGTAAGAAGAGATTTTACGATAAACGCAATTTATATTGATGAAGATATGAAATGTATCGATCCTAGTAGTGGACTAATTGATTTAAAAAATAAAATAATTAGATTCATTGGTGATCCTATTAAACGCATAAAAGAAGATCCGCTTCGCATCCTTAGAGCAGAAAGATTTAAAGAAAAATTAAATTTTGAAATCGAAGAAAAATCCCTTGAAGCAATCAATAAATACCGTTATTTACTGGATAAATTAAATCCAGAAAAAGTTAAAGAAGAATTAAGAAAATTAAATCACAAATAATCTTCTTTTAATTTATTAATTAGTTTAATAAAATAATAGCACTATGTCAGCAGCGCAAATGGAAGCTTTAGACTTCCGCTATCTATTATTAGAATATTATCGTAAGCTCAAACTCAACGAGAATGAACTTGCTACTATTTTGATGATTGATCATCTTTTAGGCCAAAAGAATACTTTAGTGACTCCTGATCTTCTTTCCTTAAAGATGTCTTTATCTTCTAAAGAGCTTGATAAGATTTTTGTTAGCTTAATCGAAAGAGATTATTTAATTTTCGATACAGGTAAAAAGATTAAAGTATCTTTAAAACCATTAAAGAAAAAACTCTATGAAGTATTCGAAGAATCTTTAGCAAAAGAACACGAAACCAAAATTAGCGAAGAAAAATCCAAAGTTCTTCAAAATATTTATCAAGTCTTTGAAAGCGAACTTTCTAGACCACTTTCACCACTAGAGTTTTCTTTGATAGGTGAATGGGTTGATCGCGGATTCAGCGATGAAAGAATAATTGAAGCTCTTCGCCTTGCTTTATCTAGAGGTAAAAAGACACTCAAGAGTGTCGATAAAATTCTCCTACAATGGCAAGCTAGAGATGATATAGAAAAAAGCGGTGGAACCGCGGTGAAAGATGATTGGGATCAAGATATCGAAAAAACGATGCAAATCATCAAGACAAAATGGTTAGATGACTAATAAACAAGAGGCAATATTTTCATATTTAGATGAGCTTTATCCAAACGCTCATTGTGAACTTAATTATTCGAAAGATTACGAATTATTAATTGCAGTAATGCTTTCGGCCCAAACAACTGACAAAGCGGTTAATAAAGTGACCGCTATTTTATTTGATAGATATAAAAGCGTTGAATCATTGGCAAATGCTTCGTTAAGTGATGTTGAAAATATCATCTCTACCATCGGGATGTATAAGGTTAAAGCCAAAAATGTTATTGGCATTTCTCAAGGATTATTAGCAAAACATGAAGGAAAAGTTCCGCATGATAAGGAAAAACTTATGCAATTGCCTGGTGTTGGAAACAAAACCGCTAACTGTGTTTTAGCAGAACTTTTTAACGAACCATATTTAGCGATCGATACTCATATGCAAAGATTTGCTAAACGCCTCGGAATTGCAAAAAGTAATGATTCAGTTGAAGTAATGGAGAAAAAATATCTTCGCTTCATTCCTAAAGAACGCGCAATAAAAACGAACCATCAAATCATCTGGTTCGGTCGATATAAATGTAAGGCAATTTCTCCAAAATGCGAAGATTGCAAATTGAAGGAATTTTGCAAAAATATTTAACTTTTGATATAGATTTCTTCAATTATAGGAAGATAATCGAGACGAGGAGCAAATCCTCTTTTTATTTTGTGAGCAACTTCGGTGAATTTTTCATATGGAATTGATTTTCTTTCACCATTTTCATAGAAGTGAATCACATATTTAGCGTCGAGTAAAAATACTTCGTTTTTGCTGACAAATTCGATGATAAAGAAGGCAATTCCGCCATGCTCTAAGACATGTTTTAGATGTTCAATTTGATGCTTTGAAATATTCGCTAATGGAAAACTCGTTTTTGATTTAGTTTGTTTTGCTTCAAAGTCGATGTATCTTCCTTTATAAACTCCGTTATAGTCAGTGGTCGATTGTTTTTCAAAATAAGCGTTTGTAATAATTGCACCTTTTGAATAATCAACTTTTACAACGTTAATTGGGGTTGGTCTTTTAGTGATTAAGCATAAATCATGCTCTTTATAATATTCATTCGAAGCATTGATATCGCCTTCGAGATCCATACCTCTATTCGCACTTGAAAAATGACGCTTTAAAGAACTCACCGACTTGGTTTCTTTCTTTTTGATGTCTTTAGGCGAATAGGTTTGACCGTTTGAATATTTAATCATTTAAGTGATTCATCGACATAATGTTCAAATTCGTCGAGAGTAACAGTTTTATTATTGAGCAAATCAGTAAGAATATTATGAATTGGTTCAGGAAGATGTCTCATTTTAGCAAGAACTTTCATATATTCATCTTTAACTATTTCTTTGTTTTTTAAGAACGCATCGTATAAATAAACGAGGTTAAGTGCGTCCGCTAAAGCGTTATGCTGTGTGCCTTTAAAATCAAGATGGAAAACTTTCAAGAAATTCGCTAACGAATAGGTGTTATTGTTTTCATCTTTAATATAATTTGAAGCAAATTCAGATAAATCGAAATTATGTTTTATTAAGATTTGAACATCTTCTTTTTTAACATCGAGATTATAAGCTAATGATTGAGCGATAATTCTTAAGTCGTGAGACCCAAATGTGACATATTTACTTTTAGTAAAATCACGGCCCATATATTTTTTAAGATTCTCTAACGCTACTCTAAAAGGAACGCCATTTTTTCTTAAATCATTATCGGTGATACCAGTTAGATCAGTAACAACTTTTCCGACTCTATTTTTAGCTTTGACAAGTGTATAGATTCCACGATGAATCTTTTTGACAGAGCCATCTTTTCTAATGCTAACTTTGACTGCACCAATCGCAATCATTTCATGCGAAAATTGTGTTCCTTCTAAATCGAGGAAACATAAAGTTTTCACATTATTAAGGTGCTTGTTCAAGGCTTTCATAACGCTTGCTATTATATCATAACAAACTATTCATAAAATGAATTGTTATTTTTTTATTCATTCACTATAATATTTCCATCGGTGGAATAATATCTATGAATTATAATTCAAAATCATTATTGGATATTAAATTTGATAAAAACGTCAAAGGCTATGATGCTTTACAAGTTGACGAAACCTTAGACCAAGTTATCGAAGATTATGAAGAATATGATAAGAAGATAGCTCAAGATAAAAAAACCATCGAAGAACTTAAAGCAGAACTTTCAAAAGTAAAAGAAGATTTGTTCAATGCTGAAATCGAGGCCAAGAAGTATAAGAATATTGTTGATTCAATACCTAATGGTCCCGAAGTTAATAAACAAAATATCGTTTACCTTAAAAGAATTGCTGATTTAGAGAGGGCTCTATATAAAAAAGGAGTCGATCCTAAAAAGATTTAATCCGACCTGGATAATTGCTGGCATTTGCTAGAGGAAAGTCCATGCTCGCACCATCTGTGATGATGGTAGTGATTGCGCTAGCGGAAGAAATAACGCTAGGTATGCAGGAGTGCATAACGGCGGAACTATTCTAAAACTTCGGTCATGAAAATGTTCCTTAAGGTGCCACAGAGACGAGTTCAACGGAAACGCTGAAGTGAAACGTTTGGTAAACCCCACAAGCGAGAAACCCAAATTTTGGTAGGGGAGGTTATCGAGGCGAATCGAAGCCAAGATAGCACGCATTGCGTAGATAAATTATTATCCTAGACAAAACATGGCTTATAGGGTCGGATACTCACCAAAAGGAGAAAGACAATGAATCTTCCAAATAAAATTACACTATCGAGAATCATTCTTATTATCGCAATGATTATAGGAATATTTGTTTTAGCGATTACCGAAATCGCACTTGGTCCAAATAACTACTTTATCGCGCCAAATCTCGGCAATTCTCGCATAAATTTAGTTTATTTAGTCATCTGCGTTGTTTTCATTATCGCTGCAGCTACTGATTATTTAGATGGCCATTTAGCTAGAAAACTTAACCTTGTAACTGATTTTGGAAAATTCCTTGATCCTATCGCTGATAAGTTACTTAACGATGCGACGATGATTTTCCTTCTCGTCCCACAAATTTATGCTCCTGATCAAAGAAGCAATCCACTTGCTTTAACTATTCTTGCAATCTGTGTCATCGTTATGATTGGCCGTGACTTAGTGGTTGATGCACTTCGTTTAATTGCTGTTAAAAATAATGTTGTCATCGCAGCGAATAAATTTGGCAAGGCAAAAACTGTCTTACAAATGATTGCTATTCCGATGCTTTTATTAAATGATTGGCCTTTCCATTATTTTGATAATAGTTGGCCAGAAGCACTTCAAGTTTCGAATTTATTCTTTTATGCTGCGACAGCAATGTCTTTAATTTCTGGAATTATTTACGTTTATCAAAATAGACAAGTTCTTAAAGGAAAGAAATAATGTTTGAATTAGTCCAAAAACTAAAGGAAAAACATTTAACCATCGGTTCCATTGAATCAATGACCGGTGGCTTATTTGCTTCTAGCATTACTTCTATACCAGGCGCTAGCAAGGTTTTTAAAGGAAGCGTTGTTTCTTATTCTCCTTTAATTAAAGAAAATGTTGTGGGAGTAAATAAAGAAACTATTTCAAAATTTGGAGTGGTTTCAAAAGAAGTTGCTTCTGAGATGGCCGTAAAAGGAAAACAGCTTCTCGATGTTGATATTTGTGTTTCAGTTACTGGTAACGCTGGACCAACCGCTGAACCAGGTGAAGAAGGCGTTGGAAGCGTCTATATTGGTATCGCATTTAAGGATAAAGTCATTGTTAACAAGAATGTTTTCTCTGGCAGTAGAGATGAAATTCGTCAAAAAACTCTTCTTGCTATGCAAGAAGGTGTGCTAAAATTATTATAAGATAGAAAATTTTCAAACTTTTTTCGAAAAATCTCAGTATATAGTTAGTGAAAGGAAGCTACTAAAATGGCAAAAGAAACTAAAAAAGATACTAACTTAGCAGAAGCCCTTAAACTTATCGAAAAAGAATTCGGTAAAGGCTCTGTTATGAAACTTGGAGAACGTCCACGCGTTGATGTTGACGTTATTCCATCTGGATCATTATTAATTGATAATGCATTAGGTGTCGGTGGTTATCCTAAAGGAAGAATCATCGAAATCTATGGTCCAGAAAGCAGTGGTAAAACCACTCTTGCACTTCATGCGATTGCTGAAGCCCAAAAGAAAGGCGGTACAGCCGCCTTCGTCGATGCTGAACATTCTATTGATCCGGTCTATGCGAGAAATTTAGGAGTCAATATTGATGAACTCATTCTCTCCCAACCAGATAGCGGTGAACAGGCCTTAGAAATTGTTCAATTACTCGCGAATAGTGGTGGTGTCGATATCATCGTTGTCGACTCAGTCGCTGCTTTAGTTCCACAAGCTGAACTTGATGGAGCAATGGGTGATAACTCGGTTGGGTTACAAGCTAGATTATTATCCAAAGCAATGAGAAAACTTGCGGGTATTCTTAACACCAACGAATGCACCGTCATCTTCATTAATCAGCTTCGTGAAAAGGTTGGGGTTATCTATGGTAATCCAGAGACAACCACTGGTGGACGCGCCTTAAAGTTCTATGCCTCTGTTCGTCTTGATATTAGACGTGCTGAAGCAATTAAGGATGGTTCAACAATTATTGGTAATACTGTCAACGTTAAAGTTGTTAAAAACAAAGTCGCACCACCATTTAAAAATTGCCAAGTCGATATCATCTATGGAAAAGGTATCAATAAGACTGCTGAAATACTTGATGTTGCAACGCAAATGGGCATCTTAACTAAGACCGGTTCATGGTACGAATATAATGGAGAGAGATTCGCTAATGGCCGTGATAATGGCAAAGCCTATCTCGATGCAAATCCAGAATTTAAAAAAGAACTGGAAAGCAAAATCCAAACTGGTGAAGTTAAATAACAAATTACAAGGGCACTTATGTGTCCTTTAATTTTTGCTATCAAAGAAACAATATTTTGATATAATAACTATGTATCGAAAGATACTTATTACCATATATCGTAACTATTCGGCATTGCCGTTTAAATACATTAGAAAGAACCCATCAGGGAAGATTTCAGGTAATAATCTAAGTTATAGATTGGATACTTATTTCTTTTAGAAATATTTAGGCCAATCATTCACATATTAGGAGGCAATAAAATGCAAACACTATTTAGTATTTTAGCTATTGTTTTTGCTCTTATCGTCGGCGTTGCTATTGGATTTTTCTTATTAAGATTTATTCCATCAATCAAAGCAAAGAACGCTGAATCGAAAGCGGATAAAATTATCCGTGACGCTGAAATAAGAGGCGAACAAATTAGAAAAAATGCACAACTTGATGGTAAACAAACCATCGCCGAAATGAAGCAAGAAGCTGAAAAAGATATCCGTGAACGTAAACAAGAATATGCTCAACTTGAGAATAAACTTAATCAACGTGAACAAAATATCGATCGTAGAGACGCTAACTTGCTCAACAAAGAAAACGCTCTCGAAGAGAAAAACGAACTTCTCACCAGAAGACTTCGTGAGTGCGACAAGAAAGAAGCTCAACTTCAAGAAAAGATTGATTCGATTATTGAAGAACTTCAAAAGGTTGCTCAACTTTCCGTTAACGAAGCAAGAGATGAAATCTTTGCGCGTGTGGAATCAAAGATGAGCAAAGAAATCGCTGCTTACATCAAAAACAAAGAAGATGAAGCTAAAGCAACTTCTGAAGAAAAGGCTCGTGAACTTATTGGACTTGCTATTAGCAAATATTCGCAAGAAGAAGTTCAAGAAAGAACAGTCTCGGTTGTCGCTTTACCATCCGATGAGATGAAAGGTCGTATCATCGGTAGAGAAGGACGTAACATTCGTACCTTAGAGCAACTCCTTGGAGTTGATTTAATCATCGACGATACTCCTGAAGTTATTACTGTTTCATGTTTTAACCCAATTAGACGTCACATCGCTACTAAGGCTCTTGATTTATTAATCAAAGATGGACGTATTCAACCAGGTCGTATTGAAGAAATCGTCGCTAAGGTTCAAGAAGAAGTCGATGCTGATATTCAAAAAGCTGGTGAAGAAGCCGCCTTTAAACTTGGCCTACCTAAGATTAATCGCGAACTTCTCAACTATGTTGGAAGACTTAAATATCGTACTTCATATGGTCAAAATGCTTATGATCACTCCATGGAAACCGCTTATCTTGCAGGCATCATGGCCGCTGAACTTGGTTTAGACCAAAACCTCGCTAAACGTGCTGGTTTACTTCATGATATTGGTAAAGCTGTTGACTTTGAACAAGATGGTAGCCACGTTGAACTGGGTTCAAGACTTGCTAAAAAATATGGTGAACCTTCTGTTGTTATTAATGCGATTGAATCTCACCATGGAGATGTTCCAGCGACTTCGGTTATATCTAATTTAGTCCAAGCCGCTGATACTTTAAGTGCTGCTAGACCAGGCGCTCGTAGTGAAACACTTGAAAGCTACATCAAACGTATCGAACAACTCGAAACGATTTGCAAGAGCTATGAAGGGGTTTATCAATGCTACGCTATGCAATCAGGACGTGAAGTTCGCGTTATGGTTATCCCAGACAAGGTTGATGATTTAGCCGCCTTTAAGATGGCTCGTGATATTAGAGAAAAG
>Ga0247611_10011335_pt1 | contig 10299 bp, 19 predicted proteins | sample 177DNAGHGhighgp2_FD_192422 | JGI IMG/M metagenome (GOLD analysis project Ga0247611, IMG submission 192422) | Sheep rumen microbial communities from Palmerston North, Manawatu-Wanganui, New Zealand - 1770 DNA GHGhigh gp2 | ecosystem: Host-associated > Mammals > Digestive system > Stomach > Rumen... | reverse complement strand
TATCTTTTTGGAAGTAGTGAATATAGTGGTGGAAATGATCATGATTGGAATCATATGTTGAGAACTATGGCAGGACTTCCAAGTAAGTTTCCAAATTGGATAAAATATAATGATGATAATAAAGATTTCTGGTTTAAAGTACGGGACAAGCGTGACGAAGCTTATAAAGAATTTTGTAAAAAGTGGAACACAAATCCAGTAATTAGTTCAGATCTTCAAATTTTTTCTGTAAATCTTTTTTCTTCATCATATATTGGAGGCCAATTTTCATTTGTTAATTATTCAACTGGAAAGGTTGGATTGATACATAATATAGGCAAATGGCCCAATAAGGTTGATGTATGTGAAGAGGAACTTAATTGGTTCGCAAAGACATATCCAAACTATAAATTCTTTGTTACATTTTGTAATAGTGAAGATGATTATGCAGCTCTTGTTACCCTTATGATATACAATGGTGAGATTAAAGCTGTAACTACTCGTACAAGAGAAGATTGGAAATATGTTTTTAAAATCAATCATCTCAAAGGAGCAACTTCAAAAAATCCTTTGAAAAATCCTTTGAAGAATTCTATTCATAGATTTGTTTGGAAAGATACTAAGCTTTGGGAGATTATTATAAAGCTTAGTATTAACAGAAATATTATTTATCCATTAAGCAAAAAATTTTGGGATAGTGATTTTGCAAAGAATCATCTTACCAATATTCGTAATGAGAGAATAATCAAACATAATGACAGAATTATGTTTGATTATGATAATGAGAAATATTTTGACCGTGCTCATGCAGTTGATATTATTCAGGAATGGTTGAGAAGTTTAAGGAGGTAAATTTGTAATGGACAAAAAAGAATTAATCGAATTGGTAATAAAGCCCATAGAAGCAAATGGTGGCAAAGCCTATTTCGTAGGTGGTTGTGTCAGAGATGAGCTTCTAAAAAAAGAGCCAAATGATTATGATATAGTTACAAATCTTACACCTTCTCAACTTCATACTGTATTTGATAAGTTTAGTAATGTTTCCACTAACGCAGAATCATTTGGGGTTACTATGCCAATTATAAATGGTGAAGAAGTGGAAATTGCAACTTTCCGTAAAGATTTAACCAAAGGCAGACATCCAGAAGTATCTCTTGAAGCAACTATTGAAGAGGATGCTATGAGAAGAGACTTTACTATTAATGCTCTTTATGAAGATAAATACGGAAATATTATAGATCCAACTGGAACAGGTCTTAGTGATATAAATAATAATATTCTCAGATTTGTTGGTAATCCCACCGACAGGCTTTCAGAAGATCCTCTTAGAGCTTACCGCTTTATGAGGTTTGTTTCTAAAGGTTTCACACATCCTTATACACAGGAAGAACTTAGGGTTTTTGCAAGTGTATTGAATTTTTCTGAAGTTTCAAAAGAAAGAAAATTAAAAGAAATAAAGAAAATTTTCTCTTCAAAGTATTTTGTTCCTTATTCAATGACATATAAAATTGGGTTTGAATTTAATATCTTTGAAGATATGGGGCTTACTGATATTTTTTGGGACATGAGTGAAACTCCACAATCTTTTAAATGGCACGCAGAAGGAGCCGAGGTAAAATCTTTAATAGATGGAAAATACTATAGTGCAAAGAACATAAAAGATTTTTCAAATATGAAACCAGTAATGCAGGGAAATGTTTTGGATCATACTTTTCATTGTCTGGAAGAAATGAATAAAATCATTTTTGAAAATGATTTTGATGAAGAAAAAAGATTTCTTCTTGTTCTCTCTACTATGCTTCATGATGTTGGAAAACCGTATTGTAATGAAGGAACCAAGACAAATACATGGGTTTGGGGAAAAAATACCTGGACGGAAGAAGTGCCAAAAGTAACTTCTCATCCTATTGTTGGTATAGAATATGCTGAATTTATCTGTAAGAAAATTGGTCTTTCTAATTATGAGACAGAGTTTGTTACTACTATAGTTAGAGAACATATGAACGCTCATAGTTTAAACAAACATACTCACAAATTTCCAGTAATGGAGTTTGTTCATCAGAAGTTTTTTGATGAAATAATGTTAGTAGCTCAGGCAGATGACAGAGGCAGTATAAAGACTGTATATAATGAGTTTTCTAGTGTTGAAGAAATATTAGAAACACCTTTAGTAAAAGATTGTATCAATACTCCTATGCCTAACCCAATTCTCACAGGAGATGATCTTATAGAAAGGGGATTAAAACCTAATCCTGCTTTCAAAAAAATGTTGAGGACTGCTTATAAATTGCAGATAGAACAGAACGAGTTGGACAAAGAAAGATTGTTTGGAGCTGTTAAAAATATTAAAATATAACAGAGGATTAAAATAATGACAGAAAAAACTATCGAGAAGGCTAAAATTTTTAAAGAAAAGACTTATGTTGCCAAGGATGGCAAAGAATTTGACAGCAAGGATAAGTGCATAACTTATGAATCCGAATTGGACTTAAATCATCTTGCCGATAAATACAAGATGAAATTTATAGAAGTGCCTACTATTATTTGCGATGATAGTTTTGTTGATGGAGTTTCGTTTTATTTCCCGCAAGACGGAAATGAAGATGAAGTGTTAAGATTATTATCAATTTTTCAGAATTATGTAATAGACAAAAATGGTGATAGATGGGAAATTGATTGGACAAGAAATCTAAGCAATGTAAGAAATTCAGATTTTGAAATCAAAATGCCATCACTAACTAAAGGAGAAATCTACATCTTTTATTTTTGTTGGCAAGAAGAATGTGATAGTTATGATTATTATTGCAAAGAAATAGTTTCTAAGAAGAAAGCAGAATCTCTCCTTAAAAATGAAGTAAAAAGACTTGAAGAAGTGTTTGAAACAAAATTTGAGGAAATAGACGAATGACCAAAGAAGAATTAGTGGAAGAGTATGAAAAAAAGGCTGAATGTATCGAAATAGATGATTACGGTCATAAAGTCTATGGTTCGATAGAAATTGAAAAAGCCTTTCTTGCAGGGCTTGAAATAGGTGAATTAAAGTGGCATGATTTAAGAGAAGATCCTAATGATTTGCCTAATTGTAAACATGGTCATGTTGTTTTTAATCAAGACTTGGATAGAGTAATAATGCGTGATGGAAGATTTGAACATCTTGACGGTTATCCAACTAAGGTTATCGCATGGTGCGAAATACCGAAATTCGAGAAATAAAAATATGTCCGAAGAAGAAGTGGTAAAATTATGAGTGGTAATATTGCTGTCATGCCAATAACAAAAATTAAAAAGAAATTTTAAAGTTTAATAAAATTAATAAAGATTTTAAGGGATTGAAATGAGAACTTTTACAACAGAAGAAAAAGAACTGATTATTAATACTCCAATAACTTTTGAATGTTTTGAAATGGTTGATAGTTTTTCTGATTATGATGATTTGGGTTTGTATGAACTTGGAGCATTATATAGTGATTGGGAAAGTTTAATAAAAACATCAGAAGAATTGAGAGTTATGTATTTACAATCAAAAGATGAGCGATATTTTATTGAACTTGTTCGTTTACTTCCTTCTTCATACAAGGTGGTGAAATTATGAATAATATTGTTGTCATGCCAATAACAAAAATTAAAAAGAAATGTCTTTGTTGTGGTAAAGAGATGGAAATATATTCATACATAGAATAAGATTTTTGTGACAGATGTTTTTTTATTGTTTGTCAAGAATTTTTCAATAAAGAAAATGATAATCTAACAGTTAAAGAAATCAGAGAAAAAATTGGAAAAACTATTAAGGATGAGGAATGACATTATTTGAAAAAATCTACTGGACTTCTTGGGTAGTTAGTATTGTATTGTGGTTTGTTGGAAAATTTTTAGAAAGAGATTTTTCTGAGTTTGATGATATTGCAGATATACTAAGTTGTTTTATCTGGCTTGATCTCATTTTTACTGTTGGATATTGGGTTGTGAAGCTTGTTTTGTGGATATGGGGAATACATATATGTTTGTTTCCTAGCCTTGTAAAATAGAAGAAACTATATTTAAAAGTCTTTAACTAATTTTCTAGATTCTTTATAATAAGAGTGTAAGGCAGAAATGCTAAGCATTTTAATTTTGATGAAATACTGGAGAAATAAGATTATGGAGATTATTTTAATTTTGTTTTTGATCGGATTTACTTTGGGAACATTTTATCTACATATCGAATTTTGGATTGATGTTATAGGTGTAGAACATACTGAAAAAATTATAGTTATTACGCTTTTCACACTTCCATTCTTTCCTATTTTTGGAACAATAGAATTGATTAGAAAAATCTCATTTAAAATAAAGGAGAAATAAATGAAAATTTTTGCTCTTTTCATGTTGGGTATTACATCTGTAATCTTCTTGTTAGTATTTATCTACCTCCTTGTAGAAAAATATTCAATCGGCCCTATTTTATCCTGTGCTCTTTTCTTTTGTGCTTTTGTTTTGGTGTGGGTTTATAGCTTTGTCAGTTATCGTGGAAATATTAAGCCCGAAACCATTTATGAGCAGAAGGCTCAGGCTGCTCAGAAAGCAGAACGTGAACTACAAAAATTTTTAATAGACCACCCAGAATTTAAGGAGATAAAAGAATGAGTTTTGATGAAAAGATGGCAGAAGAATACTGCAATGATGAAATTCCTTTTATCACTACGGAAAGTGGTGAAAAATTATATACAGAAAATGACTTGAGATACGCTTATCTTGTTGCTCTAAGAGCAGGTAGTCAGTTGGATATGGTTTGGCATGACTATGATGCTGGTGAGGACTCTTACGAGGATTTACATGAAGGTAGGTGGGTAAAGAGAGATTCAGACATTGAGAAGAAACTCATAAAAGCAAAAGATGTAATTGAAAAGCTGCTTAATGCATTTGTAAGTAATGATTTTTTCGAGGAAGAAGAATTAGACGCTATGGCAGAAGCAGAGCGATTTCTTAAAGAGACTAAATGAAAATAATTAAGAAACTTTTATGGTATTTTTCACCTTGTAGAAAGTGTAAGGAAAAGGATTTAGAAGGACTTGTTGCCTGTAGTTGTACAAAAGGTATGTTAACAAAGAAGTGGCAAAAGAAGCATTAAGGAAGTTATGAAATAATATGAAAGAAGAAAGTAGAAAAATTCTTGATGAATTGATACAAGATCATTCTTGTAGATATTCAATGCCTGATGATTTGAGTAATGAGGAATATGAATCAATTAATAGATATAACGAACATGAAGATAAAATTTGTGAATTTTTGAAATCAATTCCACAGATAGAATCTCATTTATGTTTAGGTGGATACATTCAAGATAAAAATGGAACACCTTGCTGTCATGGAGATAAAGTGAATTTTCAATATGATGAAGGAATTTATAATGGAACTTTAACATTTAATTCCACATTCAAATGTTTCACAATCGTAACTGAAAACTGCGTTTTCTTTTGGACAAATAATGCTATAAAATGGTTTGAAAAGAAGGATTAAAGAATGAGGAAAGGAAAAATTGAATATTATGCTTGTGGATATATAAGCGAATACGACTTGGATGATCCAAAAGAGTCAAGTAAATTCTATGAAGAAATTAAAGAAGCTAGCTCTGCAATAGATAGTACAGAATTCGGTTTTTTTGAACAGGAAATTTATGAAGTTCGTTATTATGATTCTGTTGCACAGATAGAAGTAATAAAGTATGTTTATGCCTACTCATCCGCAGAAGCAAAAGTTTTAGCTTATTTGGATTCTGTTTATAAAGATGAAGAGTTCGATATAAAAAAATATACAGCTTCTGTTTTTTTAATGAAGGATATAAAAGGAAGAGATGAGATTATAGGCGATATGGATAAAAATAAGTATCGAGATATGGTTTATGAAGCAGAACAAGAGGGTTATAAGAGATGGAATTCCTTATAAATTATTCAGAATTTAGGGAGAAGTAAACAATGAGTATACCTAAAGATACAGTTTGGATTTCAGCAGAATTAAAAGGTTCTTGCTATGAAGATGAAAGATACTGCACTAGTTTTTCTCCAAACGATAAGAATCTTGTAGATTATTTTTGGAATGACCCAAAGACTTATTTGTGTATTGCTTTTGACAAAGATGACAATGATATTGGGGATAATCAAGAGGAAATGAATGATTAAAGAAACAGGAAGCTTTCTTACTGGATTGTTTTTAGGTAGAGGAGCTTCAACCACCATATATAATAATCATCATAATACCACAATTATTCGCAATCCGATACAGTATCCTGATGATTGGGATAATTATACTGACGAGGGGAAGCTTTTATGGCTTAAAAACAGATGTTATTGGCACGAGTATTATGAACTTAAACATTCTTTGTATGAACGAGTAGAATTCAAACTTATAGAAGATGATAACATTTATTATAAGGTTATAGATTCTATTATTAAAAACAAAGGAGATAAAACTGAAGCTGAGCAATTATTCACAGAATACCTTAATAAGAAATATGCGTTCAAGCGTCTTGATAATACTACGATAACGGAAATAAAAATGGAAGTTGACAGAATGAATGATTATATTCAATATAATTATCCTTTAATACCTCATCTTTACAGATCTGTAGAATATTATTATTTTAATGTTAGAATGGTAGAATAAAAATGGATAAAGAAGATTTTGAACAATTAAAATTAACAGTTAAACAATGGTTGTTTCATACAGGTTCATTAGACCCTACTAACTATGCAAATGAATTAAAATTAAAGTTTATTGAGCCAAGAGAAAAGCATATTGAAGAGCTTGATAAAGAAATTAAAGAAATGAAAACACAAATTGAGAAAATGAGTAAGACACTTCTTGATTTATTATATTTTGAAGATAATCTTGACCCATATATGTATGATTGTGATGATGCTCAAAAAGGGGAACTGTTAAAACCTTTTTCAGAAGCTAGAGATTTGCTTAAAGCATATGAGTGTAAGAAATGTGGTGGCTCAGGTATAGTTCATAACGGTTATAAGGGCTGGCATGAAAGTCCTTGTACTGTTTGCGAAGGGGAAGGTTATGTTTTTGGGAAAAAGAAATAGAAGAAGATTGTGATTAATCCGATTAAATATTATGAAAAGATAAAAATATGAAAGACAAAATCAAATTGAAATTTTCAGTTAATGGTGTAAATGTAGCTACTAGAAATAAAGATGGAGAATGGACTTTGTTAAAAGATAAAGATCCCGACCCAGTAAAACCAATGGAAGAAGAGGAGGCAACTAATAAGGCCTCCTTTTTTAATAGTGGTTTAAAAAGTATTTTAAATTTTATATTGGGAAAGAATAACAACAATCAAAATTAGTCTTTAACTAAAAATTAAAAAGCGTTATAATTTATACATAAACAATATAAAGGAGCTAAACAATGTTTGAAGCAAAAATTAAGGTTGATGAGAGTTATGAGAATTACACACCACCTATTGTAGAAGCAGAGCCAAAGAAGGAACTAGCAACGGAAGCAAAGATTGAGTTCGATGCAAGTTATGAAAACTATACCCCTCCAGAGAATAACTAAGCAAGGAGATTGATAATGAGTAGAATTGGTATCTTTGGTGGCACATTCGACCCGTTAACAGCAGGTCATGTAGCGGTTATGGAAAATGCTTTTGAGCAGCTAAAGCTTGATAAGATTTTCATAGTTCCAACAACAGTTAATTATTACAGAAAAGACAAGCGTTATCTTTTTACGTTTGATGAAAAAGTAAGAATTATTCAGAACTTTATCACAGGATTTAATAAACCTGTAGAAATTGATAGTATTGAGAAAGACAAGGATGGAACTTGGAGAACTATAGATCTTGTTCAGTATTTTAAGGAAAAATTTCCAGAAGATGAATTGTTCCTTATTATTGGAGAAGATTCTTACTCTGAGTTTAAGACATGGACAAGATGGCCAGACATTTTGAAATATGTTAAACTGGGAGTTGCCAACAGAGCATATCGCGGTTGCCCAGGAAATTGGAGACAGGAAGATGTTCCAGCAGAAGCTATCAATATGGGTACTGCTTTTGAAGATTGCTCTGCTACAAATGTAAGAAACAAACTTATAGAAGAAATTATGGACTTGTATCTTTCTGATACTGAATGGTATAGTTTGGTAAATTAGGTCTTTAACTAAAAATTTAAACTAATTATAATCTATATATCTTAACAAAAAAGGATAGTAATATGGAAATCAAAGAAATTCATGATGGTATTATTACATGGATTAAGGATTGGTTCAAGGATAAGCCAACTGCTAAAGTAATTGTTGGAATTAGTGGGGGCAAGGATAGTACAGTATGTGCTGCTCTTCTTGCCGAGGCCCTTGGAAAGGAAAATGTATATGGCGTAATGATGCCGAATGGTATTCAGAAAGATATTTCAGATTCCAAGAGGGTTATAGAATTCCTTGGTATCAATTCTCTTACTGTTAATATCGGTCTTGCTTATGAAGCATTGTCAAATGCCATTGACAGTAATTTTACTTCTGTAAATTCCAAAAACATTTCTATGTATACTACAAATACACCAGCAAGGCTTCGTATGACTACTCTATACGGAATTGCCGCTATGCTTGGAGGTTTCGTAGTAAATACCTGTAATCTTAGCGAAAGTATTATAGGTTGGGAAACATATGGTGGTGATGGATTTGGAGATTTTTCTCCTATTGGTAATTTGACAAAAACAGAAGTAGTTGCTCTTGGAGATTATATGAATCTTCCAAAAGACCTTGTTCATAAGATACCAGATGATGGTATGTGTGGAGCTTCTGATGAAGATAAAATGGGATTTACTTATGAAGTTCTTGATAACTACATTAGAAATGGATTAAGACCTAAATCAAAAGAAGTTTATGATAGAATTATGCTTTTACATAAAAAAAGCCATTTTAAACATGAAAACATTAGATTGCCAACTTTTAATGCTTGTTTAAAAATTAGCGAAGATTTTAATTGGAGATAAAAATAAAAAGGAGTAATTATAATAATGTGGGAAATTAACGGAACTAGGACAAATAACGAAAATGCTGTAAAGGATTACTTTGGTTTGAAGTATCTTCCTATGGTAAAGTCTTTGCTTGATTCAGATGCTTATAAGTGGTCTATGGGTCAATGCTATCACCATCAGTGGTCTTCTGATCATGCCACTTGGGATTTTAAAGCCCGTAATGTAGGAGAAAATTCAAAGCATGAAAAATATACTGCTGAAGATAGGGAAGAAATTGTAAAGCAGATAAAGGCTTATTGTAGCCTTAGATATGAAGATGAAGAGCTTAATTGGCTTACAAGAACACATATTTGGATTCATAATAATTATGCCAATTTCCTTAAATTCTGGCATCCAGAGTTTTCTGATTTTGTTGTAGAAGATGATCCCATTACTGGTTTGGCTATTCATACCAAGGGTGTACAGGAATTCATTTCCTTCTATGAAATTCCAGTATTGGAAATTGCCGCTGAGGTCTATTACCGTAATCATTATGATTATGATGAAATGGCAAAGAAGTTCAAGGAGAAGACTCTTGAAAAGATTGACTTTATCAAGAGAGGTATTTATAAGCCTGGGGTATTCTCCGAGTTTGGAGCAAGACGCAGGGTATCTTATGAACTTCAGGAATGGCTGGTAGATCATCTTGTAGATGTTCCTGGTTTTGTTGGAACTTCTAATATGCTACTTGCTAAGCGTATTGGCAAGAAGGGTATTGGAACTTGTGCTCATGAATTCTTTATGACAGTAGGACAGGGACATCCAGAACATAACCCAGCTTATTCAAACAAGTATGCTTTGGACAGTTGGGTTAAGGAATATGGAGTACTTAATGGTATTGCTCTTACAGATACTATTGGAACAGATGTATTCCTTCGTGATTTCCGCACCACCTATGCTACCGTGTTTAGCGGTGTAAGACATGACAGTGGAGATCCGTATGTTTGGGGTGAGAAGATGATTGCCCACTATAAGAGTTTGGGAATAGACCCAATGACTAAAACTCTTATGTTCAGCGATGGACTTAATCTTAGAAAGGCTACAGAAATCAATGAGTATTTCAAGGGTAAGGCTAAGGTTGCTTTTGGAATTGGAACTGATTGGAGTGGCCCGCAGAACATTGATCCACTAAATATTGTTTGTAAAGTAGCAATAGTTAATGGTATGGATGTTGCCAAATTGTCAGATGCAGAAGGCAAGAATATGTGTAGGAATCCCGAATATATTGATTACCTTAAGAGAACAATTAGTTGGCGTATGAAGTCTGATAAGTAGTTTCTTAAACCCACCTTATATAAGGTGGGTTTTTTATTTACTTTTGCGTTAG
>Ga0247611_10011334_pt1 | contig 10299 bp, 18 predicted proteins | sample 177DNAGHGhighgp2_FD_192422 | JGI IMG/M metagenome (GOLD analysis project Ga0247611, IMG submission 192422) | Sheep rumen microbial communities from Palmerston North, Manawatu-Wanganui, New Zealand - 1770 DNA GHGhigh gp2 | ecosystem: Host-associated > Mammals > Digestive system > Stomach > Rumen... | reverse complement strand
AACCCTGCGTGGGACAGTGCAAATGCAACATTAAAGATGGCTGAAAAAAGAGCATTAACAGCTGCCGTAATCGCAATAGCCGGACTGGCAGATGCCTTTACTCAAGATATGGAAGCGGAAGACTTCGTAAATCGGGAAGTGCAGATGGACAATCCTGACGATGTCATCACAGCCAAGCAGAGAAAATATCTCTTTGCGGTCGGTTCGTCCGTTAAACTGTCCACAGCCGATGTCAAAAACATCATCGAGTCATTCGGCTATTCGTCAACGACTCAGATTAAAAAATCCGACTTCGATAGTATAGTCGAAGCCGTTAGAGAGAAGGAGAACATAAATGCTTAAACTCGGAAAAACATATCGGATATTTAGGGGCAAAGTTACGACTAATGGTGACCACACAATGCTCTCGATCAGTGAATCGTCCAAAGACCCCAAGACAGGGGAATGGACAAACGCCGGATGGTGGTCAGTATGTGTAGAAGGCTCATATCCTTGTGAGCGTAATGACAACTATCGCTATACCATCGAGAAGATAACAGGTGTATCTCAGCGAGAGTACAACGGCAAGAACTATGTAACCATTTTCGCAGAGGGCAAGATGGACACAGGAAGAAGCGACCCGAACGGATTTGAGTCCATCAAGGATGACGAATCACTTCCGTTCTGATAAGGAAAGGAGAAAGATGCCGAAATACATTAATGCAGATACTTTATACCAATCGTTTGGAGCAACTGGCAACTGCAATAATTGTCCACTTGATGCGTATAAGTGCCAATATTACAACGAACATACATTGATGGAGTTTTGCGAGAGAATCGATGATGCTCCTATTGTGGATGCTGTAGAGGTGATTAGATGCAAAAACTGCAAACACTACTACGCTGACCCGTGGGGATATGGAAATTGCGTGTTTGAAGGTGGCGTATCACGCAGAACGAAAGACAGCGACTTCTGCTCATGGGGTGAATGGAAAGAAGATGAAGAAAGGAGTTTCTAATGGCAATCACGTTATTAACAGACTATTTAGACCTTACTGGATGGACTAAGAAAGACAGAATCATTTCTCTGTTAAAGATGGTAGATGATACCAAAGACCTCGACAGGAAGTTCCGTGCAGACATAGCTCGCAATAACAGAATGTTCCTTCAGGGCGAGCGGGATCATTACATTATCCACTCCAACAAGCTGGGATATAAATGGGCGGCAGACGAGGAAGAGATAGCCCAGTCCACAGCAGACCTTGAGCGCAGGGCATTCACCATGTTGGCTCATACCAATGCAGTTAAGAAGAGCCTCAAGAGCAGAAACCAGCTCGGGTTCTGCGAGGTAGCCGGATACAGGAAGGCTAAGAAAATGACCGCTGAAGACTTGGTCGCAAGAGTCAAGGCGGACTACCCCGACTGTCCGCTTGATGTCCCCATGCTGAGCAAGATCGAAACAGGAAAGGTATTAGCAAACCATGAGACTATGGTTGCGATCAGCGAGGCACTCGGAGTCGGAACAGTCAAACTATTTGGCAACTATGCAATAGTCATTTAACTATTTTTATGCCTTTAATCTTGCATGGGTGCATAAAAGGTATTGAAACTTCTTTGCATCCGTGCTAAGATTAAGGCGTACGGTAGCAGGTACGGCAATTAAATAGTTGTTACGGCAAGGCTCCCTTACAGCCAAGCCTTAACATAAAGAAGCCGTTAATCGAGTGTCTGCTACCACTTGGATTAACGGTGTTTTGTTTTATAAGAAGGTTTAAATGAACATCAGCAAAAACAATTTCGTAACTATTCAGGGATGGATGGCTATGCCAAAAGAAGAAGGCGGTCTCGCATTGGCTGGCGCAGAGCTGATCGCATACGCTCTCCTTTATGGTTTCTCACAGGATGATAAGTCTTGGTACCAGGGAACGCAGGAATACCTTGCTGACTGGTGCGGCTGCACAACAAGGAACATCCGCAACATCCTCAAATCCCTGCTTGATAAAGGCTATATAGAGAAGCGAGAGAAGCGAGTGCGAAACATCACCATGTATGACTACCGAACAACAGATGTCTCAAACTTCCACCCAGAGGAAAAATTTTCCGGGGTACAGGAAAAAAGTTCCCCCCATAATTATAAGAATAACTATACAACCCCCTCTGATATATCTTCTAACGAAGATATATCTTCTCCCCCAAAAGGGGAAGTCGAGCAGATTGTCGATTATCTGAATGCCAAGACAGGGAAACATTTCTTGGCTACCGCTAAAGCTACTCAGCGAAAGATCAACGCTCGGCTGAAAGAGGGTCGCACAGTTGAGGACTTTATGAAAGTCATAGACATAAAGGTCAAGGCATGGAAAGGCGACCCTAAATGGGACAAGTTCCTAAGACCCGAAACCCTGTTTTCCGCCGAGCATTTTGATTCGTACCTTAACGAAGAACCGATTGTAGTAAGGAAGGTGAAACGGCTTGGAGAGAGAGATTAATGAAAGTCCAAGTGCCGTCATTGTAGGTGCGGTAGTTGCCTTAAAGGGTGCTTTGAAACTGTTCGTGGATGTAATGCCGGATGAGTTGGAAGAGCCGTGGCAGAGTTATTACTCCGACATGAGGGATTATTGGAGAACGCATCCTAACCCAGATTGGGAGTCATACACCCTCGGCTTAACAGATACTGAGGTAGCACGAAACATCTTAACTGCCGCCGCACTTGTTCCTGCATCGGACACAGATCAGTTGGTAGAAGCCTTGAGGAATTACAACCTCATTACCAAAGCACAAAGCATAGGGGCAGACCTTGCTAATTGCCAATCTGTAGACGGAATCAAGGACATGTCCGACCAACTCAGCAAGGCTTTGTTGCGGACACAGGAAAACCCCGACTATGACATGACGGAACTGTTCTATGAGTATCTGCTCAACTATGAGAACAAACCGCAGTACATCCGCTTTAACATGCCGTCCATAGACAGATACACATACCTCGAAAAGGGCGACTATGTTGTGTTGGCAGGAAGACCCTCGTCAGGGAAAACGGCATTCTCTCTTCAGTTGATGCTCAAGATGGCTGAACAGGGAATCAAGTGCAAATACTTCTCTTATGAAACCTCGCCTCAAAAACTGTATCAGCGGTTGCTCGCATGTTATTCGGGGATACCTTATGACAGCATCAAGCGAAGAGATTTGACCCCAGAGCAAGAAGAATACCAAGCGGAGTGCGGAGCGAAACTCGCAGAGATGCCGTTGCGGATTGTAAACGCTTCAGGAAGAAATGCTGAGTGGGTAAGACGAGAAGCCATAAGGACAGGAGCAGAAGCAGTGTTCGTTGACTACTTGCAGTTGATGCCAGGGGGCAAAAGGGAAGACCGTTACACCATCGTAACGAACAACAGTATGGGTCTTCACACTATGGCACAGGCTGATGGGATTACAGTATTTGCATTGTCTCAGCTTAACAGACCGCAAAGAATGTGCATTCAGCCAACGATAATAAACCTTCGTGAAAGCGGACAGATAGAAGCAGATGCCGATTTGATAATGCTCTTGTGGAACGAAAAGGCAGAAGCAGAAGCAATCATTGATTTAAAAGATAAACCTCAACCCATAGATTCATCCACAGGCTATTCATACTGGGTGAACATAGCAAAGAACAAAGAGGGGTTGATAGGGAGCGTAGACATCTTGTTTGACGGTGACCATCAGAGGTTCACCGAATACGAAAGGCGGTTTTAAATGGCAGTTTTAATAGCAGCGACTAAGGCGGTATGGCTCGCCTTGTTATTCATCGCAGGGCTTATCGGCGCCACCATCGTGGTGATCGCCGGATTCACAGCCGTTGTGATGATAGTCGAGGAAGCAATAATTCAAATCAAAGACAAAGAAGAGGAACGCAAGTACAAAGAAGATGAACGCAAATACAGAAATCAAGTGCAAGAACTGTCGGGCGTACAGACCAACGACAGGGGTTGAAGCAGAACTCTCGGGTCACTTTGAAACGGATACGAAGCCGTATGGCAAGTGTGTATTTATGGGCGACAAGGTGAGAGAAGACGAATGGTGCGGTCAGTTTACGGAGAAGAAACATGAAACATCTCGGTGACATTACCAAGATCAACGGACATGCGATCCCGACCACTGACGTCGTGATAGGTGGGTCACCTTGCCAAGACTTATCTGTCGCCGGGAAACAGAGAGCTGGACTTAACGGTGAACGAAGCGGTCTGTTTATGGAACAGATAAGAGTTATCAAGGAGATGAGAGATGAAGATAGAAGAAATGGAAGGACAGATGTCTTTGTTCGACCAAGATACATGGTCTGGGAAAACGTCCCCGGAGCCCTCAGTTCAAACAAAGGTGAGGACTTCCGCATCGTCCTTGAAGAAACGGCAAGGATTAGCGAACCGAGTGCCTCTATTCCTCGACCTAAGGACGGTAAATGGACAACCTCAGGATGCATCTTGGGAAACGGGTGGAGCATTGCTTGGAGAGTTCTCGACGCTCAGTTTTGGGGAGCAACCTACTTTGATGATGATGGAGTACCGACTAAACTCGGCACACCGCAACGGCGTAGGCGAATCGCGCTTGTCGCAGATTTTAATTCAGGAAACGCCGGGCAAATATTATTTGAGTTCAAAAGCAGCACAGGGAATCTTGCGGAGAGCGGAAACGAGGGGGAAAGAACTCCCGGAGATGCTGAGAGAAGCGTTGAAGAGACAAGCGTGCGAGCCTATGGAATCTCTCCATACGAAAGCAATGCCATGAAGTCAACCAATCCGCACAGCGGAGTGTATGAAGCAGACACCACAAGGACTCTCGACAATAACGGCGGAAACCCGTCATGTAATCAAGGTGGAATGGCTATAGTCGAGCCGATCTCGTTTAGAGATGACATCGCAATAAAGGTCGATTCAAGCGGTGTTGGCTATACCGTGGCAGACAGAGACTACAAGGGAGTTCAATGTGTGGTTGAGCTGCAAAAAGTAACAGGAACTTTGAGCAGCGGAGCGCATCCGGGATCATATAACGGGCAAGATGCATATAACGATATGCTCGTTGTTGACGACAGTGCGTTGTCGTTAGAAAACCACCCTAACGATTCAAGGATGGGTATAGACCCACAGGGCAAGGTTCAAACCTTGTCTGGACGAATGGGAACGGGTGGCAACAATACGCCGATGGCTATGGTTGCATACCGCAAGACGGCACATCCGCAGAACTCAGAACAACCGCAGAACTATGAGATCACAGATAAGGCAGATACGCTGAACGTCTTTGACAACTCGGAAGGACGAACCCCGACTATAGTCGCATATGGGATAGAACCGGGAGCGGCTCAACGGCTGAACACGGAAGGAAGAATAACCGAAGAAACTGCTCCAACAATCAGAGCCAAAATGGGGGATAACCAAGCTGCTGTAGCGAGTATAGAAGACAACAACTACAGAGTAAGAAGACTTACTCCAACGGAATGTGAACGATTACAGGGATTCCCGGACGGATGGACGGATATCGGCGAATGGACGGACTCTAAAGGGAAAGTAAGACAGACAACGGATTCGGCGAGATATAAGGCTCTCGGCAATTCAATCTGCCAACCGCCCTGGAAATGGGTGCTGAAGCGAATCTCTGCTCAGTACGAAAGAGATGCCACGATGGCTTCGCTCTTCGATGGTATAGGCGGGTTCAGTTTAATTTGGAGCGAATTGAATGGAAAAGGCTCAGTTTTGTGGGCATCAGAAATAGAAGAGTTCTGTATCGCAGTTACGGAGAAACGGATAAATGGGAAAGATACTGTTGATCTTAGGAATCCTTAGTGCATTGCTCTGCTATGCCTGCTGTGTAGTAGGCGGAAGGGCAGATGACTGGGCAGAAGAATTTGAGTGGATGATGTGGGACGAAGACGAAGATGGCTAACACCAAGTTGGTGAATGGTAGGTCTGCAAGGCAAATGGCTCTCACAATGGAGAATTGTGTCAATAAGGATGCATGTAACTCATGCCCTTATGACAAGAAGCACGGCAAGGGGCGGGCATGTATGGACTATCTGCTGCTCGATGCAGCGACCGCCCTTCGCAAGCTCCAAAAGAGATACGAAAAGCAACGAGAAAGATATTACATCGATAAGGAAAGGATTATAGAAGAAGTAATGTTAGGGACATTATTTGTGGCATGGCTCACAGACCCGGAATACCGAGAGGTAAAGATGCTCGGTGTGTTCTCTTCACAGGCACAGGCTGAAGTCTATGTCGAGGAACGGAAGAAGGATGCGATCACAGCCGGACTCCCGCACTTGGTCTTCGGCATCAGCAAGACCACAGACAGGAGAAAGGAAAATGGCAAGTAAGAATCTTCCAACCTTGCTCCGTAATGCGAAGCACAAGGGCGTTGAGGACGGGCTCATAACCATGCAGAATGTGTGCCTCATAGCTCTCGACAACATTGCCGAAGATTACATGCCTGAAGAGAAGGTCGGCGAATTCCTTAAGGAGACCGAAGCTGAGATGCAGAGGGTGTGGGGCGAAGTCCTCAAATCGGTCGGGACCGAACTTGACCTGAACCGAACGAAGATGAATGACGAAAACTCCTACACAGTCGCCGAATGGCTCTTGGGGTGGGTCACAAGGATACGGCAGAAAAGAGGCATGGATGGCTGAGCGGAAACTGATCGAGAGAACATGCACAGTCTGCGGAAAGGTGTTCTACGCAAAGACTACGGTCGCTCTCTACTGCCCCGAATGCAGAGATACCCGGACGAAAGAAAGGGTGAACATCAAGTCAGCAAGGGCAATGAGCGAGAAGCAGATACAGAAGCAATTGAAAGCTGACCGCAAGGCTCGGCAGAAAAACATGAAGACCATAGTAAGCATCTCGAACAAGGCAAGGGAAGAGAACTTATCTTATGGAGAGTATGTAGTGAGGAAGGGAATATGAAAGAACATCCAGATTGTGATAGGGATGCCTGGTACGAATTCCGACCCGATGGGGTGCATCCTGTGAGTCACCACAAGTTCGTTGAAGTCGAACGGATACCGAATTGCGAGGTTCAGATTTTGAAATGTACCGAATGCGGAAGACTGAGTATCGGCTGGCGTAGGATGGGATATGAGGAAGAAGACGATGAGTGACTATATAGACAAGTCTAATCTTTACAAATCAATAGCTGACAGAGAAGAAGAATATCGTTCTGCACTGCTAAAGGAAAAAGACTACAACACTGCAACGGCTTTGCAACTTCAAGGACTTTTAAACGCAACAACTCTTATCAAGCATTTAGTATTTGATTATCCTACGGTAGAAGCCGAGCCTGTCCGATATGGGCGGTGGCAAGTGAACGAGACGAATGGATATAAAGACATGACTTGCCTGTCATGCGGGTGGCTTTTCGAATATTACGATGGTCTTGAGGAAGAGTGGAATTACTGTCCTCATTGCGGGGCGTTGCAATCTTTTGCGACAGAGAGACATATCAATACTGTCCGAAATGCGGATGTGTGATGGACGAGGTGGAAGATGAAGACAGTTAATCCGTGTGTTATATGCGGCGCTGAGACCCCCGAGGGGCGAATGGTTTGTGCTTCGTGCGAAAGGGAAGCAATGGAACTGAAACAGTATAAATTCACAATATATGGGAATCCGATCACCAAAAAGAACAGCAGTCAGATCGTTCAGAATCGGGCGACCGGGAGATGGTTTATTACTCCTTCTGCTCAGTATAAGAAATACTGTAAGGAATGCATTAAGCAGATAAGTTACATGCCTAATAGACCGAAAGAACCTATAGATTATCCTGTTATGATCACTTATCTGTTCTTCAAAGACAGCCGTAGATTATGTGACGATTTGAATCACAGCGCAGCCCTCGATGACATCCTTGTTCAGGCAGGCGTTCTCGCTGACGATAACAGAGACATAGTCGTAGGACACGATGGGAGCCGCATATTTTGGGATAAGGAAAACCCAAGAGTTGAGATAACCATCACCGAAGTGAATGACTGGGAGAGGTGGAAGAATGGTTGATTATAGCGAACGGAGACCGATAAAGGGGTTCCCTGGATATGAAGTAGATGGTTTGGGGAATGTCTATTCAGTTGATCGTACAACACGGTGTGTGTACAAAAACGGCAAGGTTCTGGTTAGGAGTCTTAAAGGAACAAAGTTAAGACCCGGCTTAGATATTCACGGATATTATATGGTTTACATAAAGAGCGAAAGCGGGAAATACAAAACACGTCAAGTGCATAGGTTGGTTGCAGAAGCGTTTCTTCCGAACCCAAATGGACTCCCGGTAGTAAACCACATAGACGAGATTCGGACGAACAATCGGGTAGACAACCTTGAATGGTGTACGCAACATTATAACCTCATGTATGGAACAGCCGAGACAAGGCGCAGAGCAAACCTAAAAGGAAGGATTCCGCATAATAGAATTCCTGTTTGGGCAAAAAGAGAGGAAGAGCCGGAATGGGCTTTGTATCCGAGCCTCACTCATGCCGCTGAAGCACTTGGTGTAGGGCTTGACGGCGCATGGCATGTATACCACGGTTTGAGAAAAAGCACACGAGGATGCGTATTTAAAAAGGTAGACAACGATGGCGAAGAAAAATGAAGACGGTCTCATGATCGGGACTCACGAAGGAAGGGAAGGCTTCGGTAATGGGGGCGGCTCAGCTCCCAAAAATTTCCCTCAAACTCCTGAAGAAATCTCTCAGATAAATAAAGTCCGCTCCCTGACAAAGGCTTATAAAAAGACAAAGGGTGAGGAAAGTAAAAAGGTCATTCAGGGACTCATAGCACAGGGCATGGAGAATCTCGCCTACAGTCAGGCGGTCGGCAAGATGAATCTGCTCGACACCGACAGGCTTAAGGAACAGAGCATGGTGTATCTACAGACATGCATGGAAGATGCCGTTCTGCCCGACTTCCAAAGCTTCTGCCTCTCGCTCGGTTACAGCCGAAGCGGAGTGCTGAACTTCATCAAGAAAACCGAAGAAGATAACCCCAGTCGGGAATGGCTCGTCATGATGAGGGACACATTCAGTTCCATGCTGGCACAAGCTGCGTTGGGCGGTGATGTGAACACCATATTTGCCATCTTCCAACAGAAAGCCATGTATGGGTGGCAGGAGAGTTCCAAGATAGAGGTGGTGCATGAGAACATCCTCGGATCGCCGAAGACCCCGGAAGAGATAAAAGCTATGAACGAGAGATATATGATGGATGCTATATATGAAGAGGTGGACTAAATGAAAAAGATACCTACTCTATTTGAGAGAATCTATGAAAACCATAAGGTGGTTGGAATAACAGACAAGATTACAGAAGGATGCGAGGAAGCGTTCAAGGAAGGACTTGCCACAGTCAAATGGGACGGCTCTTGTTGCGCCATTATCGATGGAGTGTTCTACAAGAGATACGATGCCAAGAAGGGCAAAAAACCGCCCGAGGGAGCAATACCTTGTCAGCCTGAACCCGATCCTATCACAGGGCATTGGCCCCATTGGGTTAAGGTAGACCCCAACAATCCGACGGACAGATGGTTCGTAGAAGCCTATAACAACACCGATTGTTGGGAAAAGAAAAAGGGAGAAAACGGAACAGTTACCTTCGAGGCTATAGGCAAACACTTTCAAGGCAATCCGTATGACATGGGAGTAGATGTTTTGCGTAGACATGGTATCGATGCGGTGCCTGTTAGGAGAAGTTTTAAGGACGTAAAGCGTTTTCTTGATGAAGCTGAAATAGAAGGCATCGTGTTTTGGCTGAACGGAGAGCCTGTCTGCAAGATAAAGAGAACGGACTTCGGCTTTGAATGGCCCCCGAAAGAGGTGGACTGATGCCGTTTCATGACGTACATGGGGTTTATCCCGCGAGGAAATGCATCGTATGTGGGAAGACTTTCATCCCCAAGACAGCGAACCACAAGGTCTGCTCGCCCGAATGCAGTAAGAAAAGAGCAAGCGAACTAAAACCGCAGTACCGTGCGAAAACAAAAAAGACCTCAGCCAGTAACATGGATGAGATCAGAGAGATAGCCAAGCGAGGCGTTCACTATGGACAGTATGTCGCCGAGGCAGAGGGGAGAATAAATGGGAAGACTGATTGATGCAGACGAAATAAAGAAGAGAGAGAAAGACGTTGTACTTGCCAACGGAGCAAAACATAGATGCTTTGATACTACAATGCTTTTTGAAATACCGACAGTAGATGCAGTTCCGATAGATTGGATATTGAATCACGAAAAAATGCCGAAAAATGGAAAAGGGCACGATGCCATAATGGATATGATCGAAAGTTGGAGAGAAAGGAGAGAAGATGAGTGGAACT
>Ga0247611_10011333_pt1 | contig 10299 bp, 3 predicted proteins | sample 177DNAGHGhighgp2_FD_192422 | JGI IMG/M metagenome (GOLD analysis project Ga0247611, IMG submission 192422) | Sheep rumen microbial communities from Palmerston North, Manawatu-Wanganui, New Zealand - 1770 DNA GHGhigh gp2 | ecosystem: Host-associated > Mammals > Digestive system > Stomach > Rumen ... | reverse complement strand
TGACGGGCATGACGATGCTGGAGTACCTGCACAAGAAACTTTTTGTTCCCATGCACATTACCGTGGCCGACTGGGAAACCAGCCCCGATGGCATCAACACTGGAGGATGGGGACTGCGCGTGCAGGCCGAGACGATGGCTAAGCTGGGATTGCTGCTGTTGAACAAGGGCAACTGGAACGGCGAACAACTCGTCGGTGCCGACTATGTGTCACAAGCCTGCTCACGACTTATCGATGGCGGCGCAAAAACCACGGTGCCGCCCACCGACGGCAATCAGGGCTATGGCTACCAGGTGTGGCAGAGCAAGTGGCCTGGTTCATTCCGTGCCGACGGGGCCATGGGACAATATACCGTTGTGGTGCCTCAAGAAGACCTGGTTGTGGTCATCCTGGGCATGAAACTCTATGGCCACGAGGAGTTGGCCTGCATCTGGAACCAGCTGATGCCAGGATTGAAAGCTGCTCCGCTTCAGCCCGAGAAGAGATTGCAGATGAGGCTTGAAAGCCTCTGTGCCAATGCTTCGCTCAAGTTGCCGCAGGGCAAGAAGGGCAAGAATCACAGCCGATTGCTGCAGCTGGCGTCCAACAAGTTTGGCATCCGGCAGGTGGAACTGGATTTTGGACCGGAGGGCTGCACGATGCGAGTGGATTACGAGGACCAGCAAGACGAAACGTACGCCATGGGCTATCGCTCCTGGCATTACAGTTCGATGGCCGGTTTCCCCTATTATTCCATCAATGCCATCAACCGCATGCAAGGCTTTGCCCACGGTTTTACGGCGGCCGCAGCCTATGCTTGGACCAGACCCGCCCTGCTTGATGTGCGTGTTCACTATGTTGACTGGATCAGCGGCATGACTTTCACCTTTGATTTCGGCAACAATGAGGTGACCATGTGTGACACCTATCCCAATTCCAAACCTGTAACCATTACGTTTACCATGCAATGAGCCGATTCCTTTTATCCATATCACTGTCCCTGTTACTGAGCCTCACGGCATTGGCTCAGGTGGGCGACCTGCCGCGATCTGAACCCGAGCAGGAGGGCGTGGATGCCAATATGCTCAACTATCTGTATCACAGGCTCAACGCCTTGCCCGATGTGGACATCCATCACTTGATGGTGCTGCGTCACGACAAGGTCATTGGCGAATTGCATGCCGCCCCTTATCAGGCCCAGCACCTGCACACGCTCTACAGTGCCAGCAAGACAGTGACCGCCCTGGCTGTGGGACTAGCCATCGATGATGGCTTGCTCACGGTCAATGACAAGGTCAGCAAGCACTTGCGTGACAAGATGCCCCGGCAGTTGTCACCAGCACTCGACAGCCTCACGGTGCGCCATGTCCTGATGATGGCAGCGGGACGACAACCCGACTTGAGCATCCCCGAGGGGGATGATGACTGGCTCAAGGCCTGGTTTGCCGGCAACTTTGCCGGAGTGGGGAAGAGGTTCATTTATGACTCGATGTGTACCCATGCGCTGGCGGTGATTGTCTCGCGGGTAACAGGAAAACGGCTGCTGGACTATGTGGGCGAGCGCATCTTCACGCCCATGAATATCACTGATGCCGACTGGGAACTGGCGCCCGACAGTGTCGAGACTGCGGGATGGGGACTGCGCTTGCATGCCGAGAGCGAGGCCAAGCTGGGCCTCCTCATGCTTCATGGTGGACAGTGGCAGGGAAAGCAACTGGTGAGCCGGCAATGGATCAGCGAGATGACGCGTGAGCATATCTCCACCCAGGGACCTCGCCCCAAACTGCCTTTCAAGCAACGTGTCTTGCACTTCTTGCGCAGCATCTGGCACACCATCCGCTCATGGTTCACGGGCTACAATATTGACCATTATTACCTGGGATACGGCTATCAGACCAAGGCTATCCGGCATCCGCGTGCCGAATCTTTCTTCGCTGCGGGATATGGCGGGCAGGTAATCTATGTGGTGCCCAAGCTGGACATGGTCTTTGTCATCAACGGGCGTGCTGCCAACTATGGCGATGAACTCAATACCATCTATTACAGCTTTGTCGAGCCCTTGATTGGCGGCAAGGGACCATCTGGCGACATGCCTGCCGTCACCATGGCGGTGGACATGCCGCATGGCAACCCCACTCATCCACTGGAGCCCCAGGTGCTGGACCGGACCATCACCCTCGAGGACAATCTGCTGGGATTAAAGACCATCAGGGTGAGCCGGATGGGCAGTGACCTGTGCTTCGACATGATGGACCGTCGCGGACCGCTGCGTGCCATCGCGGCCTGTGGACATTGGCGCTTCACCACTAGCGATGACCGCCCCATCTACATCATGGAGTGTCGCAATCAGCTGGATGGCACCCGTCGGCCTTTCACCACCGTGGCTGCCTATGCTTGGCAGGGCGACACCCTGGCCATGCGCATGGACTGGCTGGACGGCGGCGATAACCGTCGCTTGAAGATGATTCTCGACGACCGTCACGTCACCGTCATCGCCAATGACAACTACGACCCCCTGCTCACTGACACGATTCAAGAGAGAAGAGATGTAGTACTATAGCGGTTCACTGTGCCGAGGCATTGCCTCGGCCGCAATCAGCAATCAACAACCTTGAGACCCATTACCGACATAGCCGATGTGAAACGCCGCTTCCTGGGCCACCTGACCCTGGAGAGGGGCATGAGCCACAACACGGCTGTGGCCTACGGCGACGACGTGGACAAGCTCACACGCTACCTTGCCGATAGCGGTGTAGGCATTGAGCAGGCCTCGACCGATGACCTGGAACGCTTTGTGTGTACCTTGCAGGACGTGGGCATCGGGCCCCGCTCCCAGGCACGCATCATCAGCGGGGTGAAGAGTTTCTACAAGTTCCTGCGCCTGGAAGGGTTCATGGACACCGATCCCACCCAGTTACTGCCCGCGCCCAAAATTGGCCGCCATCTCCCCGAGGTGCTCACCGTCGACGAGATTGACACCATGATTGACTGCATCGACATGTCCAAGCCCGAGGGGCAGCGCAACCGTGCCATCATCGAGACCTTGTATGGCTGCGGGCTGCGCGTGAGCGAGCTGGTGACGCTCAAGCTCTCACAACTCTATATCGACGAGCGTTACGTCATCATCCTGGGCAAGGGTAACAAGCAGCGCCTGGTGCCCATTTCGCCCGTTGCCATCGAGCAAATCACGCTTTATCTGGAACAGACACGTTCCCACCAGGTCGCTCAGCGCGGCAGCGAGGACATCCTGTTCCTGAACCGTCGTGGCACCATGCTCACACGCCAGATGATTTTTCACATTGTCAAGCAACTGTGTGAACTGGCTGGCATCCGCAAGGTCATCAGTCCCCACACCCTGCGCCACAGTTTTGCCACCCACCTGCTCGAGGGAGGCGCCAACCTGCGTGCCATCCAGCAGATGCTGGGCCACGAGAGCATCACCACGACCGAAATCTACGTCCACATCGACCGTACCCGCTTGCGCGACGAAATCCTCCAGCATCACCCGCGCAACACCGCTTCTCCCAAGCAATAATCCATCCGTCAGGTTCTCTGTGCCGCGACATTGTTGTGGCCCGCTAGCCACAAATAATCAGACTTTTCACATTATTCAGTTGTTCTTTTTTTTGTATCTTTCCTCTAAAAAAAACAGTTTCTTTATCCTACTGGTGTAGAATTCCAGAATTTTATATAAATTTGCCAATGGATAAGAAAGCGTTTATAAATGCTCTTTCTCTATTGACCCACACCGGCAATGGAGAAGCACGAAATAAGGCTCTCACGCTATTCTCATGATTTTTTGCATCAAGGGAGCAGATGCAATATCTAAACTTTAAGCATATGGGAATCACAAAAAAACTTTGCTTGTTGTTATTGTGCTTGCTGGCTTCCAATACGGCACATGCTCAAACGGACACATATGATAATTATTATTTGGTTTCAGAAGCCATGAATTCTGATATCTTAAGAAACTCTCTTGCAGAGCACATGTGGAATAATAACATTTCAGAATATGTTGAATTTGCATCTTCTGCCGAAAAAGCCGATGCTGATTCCGCCATCAGTCCCTTTGATGACTTGAATTCCAAGCGGTTGATCATTGGTTATTCACGCAATGACGCTGGTGGAAGTTTTGGCGGTAATACAAGAAGAGACAAGAAGGCTGATCATGTTGTGACAGCCATTAAATTTCCTGCTGAACGAATGATGCGAATAAAAGGAAACCAAATCACTCATATTAGGTTTAGCCTGTGGCACACTAGAGTTACTGAGTTTAAAGTATGGATAGGATCCTCTAGAGAAATGCGTGATTTAGCATGCCTGGATATTACAAATCTTCAAACTGGATGGAACGACATTACGCTTGATCAACCTTATACGATTACAGGAGATAGTATCGTTGTTGGGGTTGAGTTTTATTTAGAGTACAATGATTTCATCCCAGTAAAATGGGCACCTTATGATGGTGAAGAAGATGGTGCGTTACTGCTTTTTAAGAGTGATTATTATGGGAATGCAAGTTGGGAAACTCATAATGGTTCTTATTACATTCAATGCCTTGTAGAGGGTGATAGTATTCCTGAATATGACATTCATATTACAAGAATAGTGGTAGCAGGCAGCCATAAGTATGCGTGGCCAATCAAAGCTGGAGAAACTACTCGTTATGTCGTGTGGTTTAGAAATTGGGGCAGTAAATTGATTGCCCAAAAACATTCTATCGAAATGCAATGCTTGCTCGATGGAGAAGATACAGAATGTGCAAATGACAGCTACGAGGCATATTACAATGATCCCCGCCTTCAAAGCATTTGTTATTATGTCACACCTAACAATAATGTAAAAATCGGAAAGCATCAAATTACCTTGTTTCCAAAATCAATCAATGGTGAAGACGTTCAATATCACGAGACTCCAAAGCTGGCAGAGTTACGAATCTATGAACATGATATGGGAAGACAAAGAATTCACATACAAAACTATACAGGAAACTGGTGTGGTTACTGTCCTGAATTTGATTCGTTAATCGAGCAAAAAAGAAAAGAACGAGATGACTTGGTACTCATTAGCGTTCCTTTTAATCAAACAGTCAGTGAGGCAGAGGAAGCATATCAATCAATTCTATATGGTGATGGTATTCCTGATGTCGATTTAAATCGTTGTTCCATGCAATATAACAAAAATGTTAGAACTACTATAATTGAACACTTTTTAGATCGAGCAAAAGCTCAACCAGCATTTGCCAACGTAAATATTTCAGGGTCTTATGATACCCAAGGTCATACTATGAGTATTGTTGTCAGCGGAGAACGTAATGAGGATTTTCTGCCCCTTGAAGAATGGACAAATCTAACAGTTCTTCTAGTTGAAGACAAAGTCTTAGGTGGCCAATTCGGGTCTGATCTCAGCCCATATTACCCGCATAATGGTGTTATACGAAAAAATGTTTCTGCAATTTGGGGTGACTTGGTAGAATGGAATGGTGATCATTATGAAATGTATTATACCGCGACACTGGATAATACCTGGAATCCCAGACATCTGCGCGTTGTTGCTTTCCTTGGCAAACCGTTCACTGGCGACAACTATGATGACATTATTGTAGTCAATTGCAATGAGATTCCTGTCATTAATGATCTGGCCGACGTAAACAACGATGGTGCAGTGAACATCGCCGATGTCAATGCCGTCATCAATATGATTTTAAGCGAATCAGTTAGTTCTTCAGGCGATGCAAATGACGACGGCACCGTCAACATCGCCGACCTCAACGCCATCATCAACAAGATTCTAAGCCAATAAAATACTCCACAAAAAGTGAACACGAACGGCCACCAATGCCGTGAGTTAGATGAAACATCATCATGATTTTCATTAAGTTACCCAACACCAACCTGTAGAGACGCAAAATCTTGCGTCTCTGGGCTGGCATGATGGTAATACCGTGCGGTTGGAGACGCAAAATTTTGCGTCTCTACAAAGATTATGCATTGGGGAAAACACAAAACAAAAGGCATCCGCCATGACGAATGCCTTTTGTTGCTTATAGCTTATTGATTATTTCAGCACCTTGGCAGTGGAAGTGGTGCCGTCGGTGTAGCGGGTGACAATGATGTTCACACCCTCAAACGGACGGTCACTTTCCATACCCATGACGTTGAAGTAGCGCACGCTCTCCACCTGCTGCTCGGCTCCGTTCATCTCCTCGATGCCGGTAACGTTACCGTTAGACGACTCCTGGCTGTTGAGCGGGTAAACGATGTAGGCGGGAACGGCCTCCTTGCCGTCAGCATAGGGCTGGATGCGGCGCGGTGCTCCATTGCCGCCAGTGGCCTGCCATACGCTTGATGCAGGATTCTTGCGAACAATGGCGTTGAAACCATAGAGCGTCTCGGGGGTCTTGTCGTTGGAAGGAGCGAAACCAGCCGAAACGGGTGAACTCATGCCAACGCGCACCTCACGGCACAGCGACATGTCGGCCAGGAAACTGCCATGGAACTGATAGCCGTTGATGATGGTGCCTTCACGGGCGGGAGCGACAAAGTAGTTGTCGTTGCCGATGAAGTAGGCCCAAACGACCATGCAGAACTCTTGAGGCTTTGCATCCATCATGAAGAATTGGCCGCCATACTCGTCACCGCGATAGCTGGTGGCTCCGTCGGCGTCAAGGTTCTCCATCAGGAAGTTGCCCGTGCAGTAGATGTTGGGCTGATAAGTCGAATTCGCGTCAGGCACCGGTGCCAGGCTCACCTCGATGGTGGGATTGAAAGCATCAATATAGATGCCATCCTTGATTGAGCCGCCAGGCAGGATCTTGTTCTCATACATCGCCTTGAGCTCATCGAGCACCCTCAAGTAGGCATCAGGATCGCTCGTCTTGTTGGTGATGCCCGACTCGTTGGGAATCAGGATCTCAATCCAGTTACTCTGGTCATAATCCTCTTGCGCAGTGGTGTTGACAATCTTGCCGTCTTCACTCTCATAGTCGATCATGTAGCTCTTTTGGCCAGAGGCGGGTTTGCGCTTGTTGGCAAACATCTCGTCATCCTTGGCAAAGATGGCGAACTTACCCTTGCTGTCATCCCAGGTCACACAGGCGGCAATCAGGGGGTTGGAGATGGTGTAAGGATCGCCCTCAACACCCGTCTTTACCAGATCCTCAAGACGCACGCTGTTGTCCACCCACTCGGTGAACTGGATGGGCATGATCTCATAGCCGCCCTGCCACTGCTGGAAGATGAAGGTCACGTTGTAGAACTTGTCGTCGTTGGGGAGCGTCACGCCCACAACATCGCCCTGCTTGTTCTTCCAGGCCGGGCTGTTGTACTTGTTGTAGCCCACAACGTCGCTGCCACCCTGGACCTCGGCCACACCGTCGCCGTTCTCGTCGGTGGCGATGCGGAAGTTGAGGCCGCTCACCTGAGAAACCTGCAGCTTGTTGATGTACAGGTAACGGTCATTGTAGTCAGCGGGGTTGTCAAGCAGCTCGCTGAGCAGCACCTGCTCGGGATCGGCAAGGGCCGTCAGGGTAGTGTCACGGAATGTATCGTGCCACTCGAAGCACTGAGCCTGATAGTACTGGCCTTCGTCATGGTAGCCTTTCTTCACCTTGAAGCCGGCGGGGATGACATCGCCGTTCTCATACCTGGCAGCAAAATCTGATTTGAACTGAGGCCGGATGAACAACTGCATGTAGCCCGTGCGGTCCTTTACCCAGATGTACTCCTGGCCGGTGCTGCTGTTCTGCGAGTAGTCAAACAGCACAGTCACGGGGCTCTCGAAGGTCACCTCCTCGCCCTCGTCAAGGGCGAGGAACTCGGCGATGCTATATACCTTGTCGCTCTTGAAGTTGTAGGTCACGGTGACGTGGTTGCTGGTCTCGCCGTCCTTCTCGGCCCACGCCTCGATGGTCACGCTGCGGTGATTCTCGTCGAGCGTTGCGGTAAACGAGCCGCTGTAGGTCTGGGGCTCGCCTCCATCTACGGTGTAGTAGATGGTAGCATCCGGGGTAGCACAGGTCATGGTCACTGTCTGGCTCTCGCCGTAGTTGCCGCTGGCGGGCGTGATCTTGGGCGTGGCAATGCCGCCCATGCCTTGAACGTACAGATAAACGGCATCACCGGTGCTGTTGCCGTAGCAGCGGAACTTGTCGGCATTGGTCATACCGGTGTTGTAGCGCAGCGAGTAATCGTTGTTCGTCAGGCTATAGCCGCCATTGTTCTCGGTGAGAGCCCACGTGGTCTGGACATCGTCAAGGCCGTTGTTGCCGCTGCGACCCAGGTAGATGGTGGTGCCCTCGTTGTCGTAGTAGAACTGTGCACCGTTGGCATCACCGCTCAGGGTGAACTGGATGGCATCGGTGTGAGCAATGTCAACCACGCTGTTCTCGGTCTCCCAGACAACCTCAACGCCGGTACCGCCGGTACCGCCGCTGGTGAAGTTGTTGAGGGCGTCGGGACCTGCCTCGTGAACCAGGATGTACTGCAGGCCGGCCTGAATCTGGTCGGCGCTGGTCACCTTGGTGTACAGGGTGGCGCTCGCGTCAGCGCGGGTGTAGGTGGCCTGGCTGTAAACGGTCTCGCCGTTATAGGTGGCGCGGGCATACACGGTCACCGTGCCGCCGATGGCGGTCACGTCGGGCGTGGTGAAGCCGTCGGCAGTCTGGTAGGGGTACCAGGTCTGCTGGTCGAAGCTGTACTCGATGGTGGCATCGGCCACGTCACAGTCGATGGTACCGCTCACGTTGTTGCTCGTGAAGTTGTAGCCCGTGGCGGGAGTGATGGTCAGCGTCATGGGAATCTTGTAACCCGTGACAGCAACCTGGGCACTCACGTCGCCGTTGGTCAGGATGATGGTGGCTCCATCGGGCAGATCGGCGCTAGCGTTGCCGCTGTAGGTCACCGTGAGCGTGCCATCAGCCAGGGTGGCAGCAAACACGTTGGCGTCGCCATCGATGGTGATGGTCGTCGTGCCGGTGGTGTTGCGCTCGGTGACGGTTGCCGTGCCGCTAGCCTGGCTACCGCCGGCGGGAATCACGAGATTGAGCGATGAGGGATTCACGCTCAGGCTGGGGCGTGCCGTGCCGCGCTTGTAGATATAGACGGGCGATTGGCCACTGGCGTAGCAGGAAACAATCGAGCCGTTAAAGCGAATTTCGTCATGCGTATAGGTACTCCTAGTAAACTGAATGGTGGGAACGCCATCGGTGAACAGGATTCTGGCGATGGCATTAGCGTCCTTAGAGTTCTGAGTCCTCAGGTAGTTGCTCGATGAGCTGGCGGCACACAGATAAGCATCGGTGCCATTATTGCCAACGTTCAGGTACCAGCGGGTGTGGTCGGCGTTATCGGTCTCTACGCTCTCGAGAACGATCACCTGCATCTCGTCATAAATATCGGCAACGACGGGGCCTGCCTCTACCGTTACCATAGTGGTGCCGCGGTTATTGGCGTTCTGGGTCGTGCTCATGGCAAGAGCGCCGCTGCCCTCAGTCATCGTGTTCACAAAGATGATCTCGTCGCCCTCGGCCAGCTCGCTGGCTTCGGTCACGAGCACAAAGTCGCCCTCGCCAGGGATGCGGATGGTATAGGTGGCCTCGGCAGTCTCGCTGTCATACATGCCCTCCTTGGTGGCCTTGGCCAGGATGGTCGTGGACTCGCCCACGTTAACGGTGTTGCCCACGGTCCACGTGGTGCCGCCATCCAGGCTGTAGCTGATGGTAGCACCAGCCGTAGCACACGAGATGGTCACGGTCTGGGCCTCGGTGTAGGAGCCGGGAGCGGGCGAGAAGGTCGGCGTCTCGACGGTCCTGAGTATGCTCGTAATGGTGAGTGCGCCAGTGTTGGCATCAATGGTGATGGTGTAGAGACCAGGATACTGGATCTTGATGGGGTCGTCATCGTTCAGGTCGATGGTGCCAGTGCCGTTACCGCTGGCGGGCAGCAACCAGTCACCATTGCTGTCGGGGCCAAACACCAGGCGGGTGTTCCACGTCACGTCGTTGCCCAGCTTCCTGGCAAACAGGATGAACGTGTTGGCCTGGTTGGCCTCAAACTCGCCGCTATACATGCCGTCGCTATAGGTCATGTGAATGCCGTTGGTGAAGTCCCACTGATTGGTCACGCCATTGTCGGTGACGATATACAGGTCGGCCTGGTAGTTGACCGTTGCCTGGGCCGAAACGGTGTTGTCGTTGGCGGCCTGGGCCGTCACGGTGTTGCTGGCGCTCAGGGCGCGGCCGGTGTAGGTCACGCTGGCCGTGCCGCCCGTGTTGGAGAACGTGGTGGGGTTCAGGTACCAGTCGGCGTTGTTGGACAGGCT
>Ga0247611_10011332_pt1 | contig 10300 bp, 3 predicted proteins | sample 177DNAGHGhighgp2_FD_192422 | JGI IMG/M metagenome (GOLD analysis project Ga0247611, IMG submission 192422) | Sheep rumen microbial communities from Palmerston North, Manawatu-Wanganui, New Zealand - 1770 DNA GHGhigh gp2 | ecosystem: Host-associated > Mammals > Digestive system > Stomach > Rumen ... | reverse complement strand
AGAGTATTATCACAAGTCTTATAACCAAGTCCACGGCTTCCAGTATGAACCATAACACAAATAGTGCCCTTTTCAAGACCCATTACCTTTGCAGAAGTTTCATCAAAAATTTCATCTATAACTTGAATTTCAATGAAATGATTACCACTTCCAAGAGTTCCAAGCTGCCACTGACCCTGAAGCTTAGCGCGATCAGGAACAGCTGCAGGATCAGCATCAGGCATACATCCATTATCCTCACAGCAATCAAGATCTTCAGGCCAAGCAAGATGCTGCTCTACAAGCCAATTAAGACCCTTCTTAAGAACAACATCATCTGCCTTAAAAGAACTCTTCTGACCAACACCAACTGGAATCTTAGAATAAACCTTATCAGCAAGCTTAGTCTTCAAATCAGGAGTAAGATCAGAAGCCTTAATGTTAGTTCGCATAAGGAAAATACCGCAATTGATATCATAACCAACTCCACCAGGATAAACACAAGCATTAGGATCATCTACATTAACAGCAGCAACTCCTCCAATGGAAAAGCCATAACCGCTATGAGCATCAGGCATTGCCATACTCTGGCCAATAATGCCATCCATACAAGCAACATTTGCAATCTGAACAATAGAAGGAGTAAGACCAGGATTCTTGTGATTAGTGATAGTATCATGATAAGTAAGATACTCACCAATCATTTGCTTAAAAAGGGTTTCATTAGCATAAAGAACACCAGGAACCTTCATTCCTGGGACAAAACCGGGCTTAATAATAACACGGTTTTCATCAATACGCTCAATAAAAGGCTTAACAGACTCAGGTAGACTATCCATTTTTAAATGAACAAAAATTATAATTAAAGTTTGATTAGTATTTTTTTTAATAAACTTTAAAAAGTTTATTTTTCATTTTTTTTGAATTTAAAAAAAGTATAAATAAAAGTATAAATAAAAGTATAATTTAAAGTATAAATTAAAGTATAAAATAAAGTATAAATTAAAAGTATAAATTAAAAGTATAAATTAAAAGTATAAATTAAAAGTATAAATTTAAGTATAAATTAAAAGTATAAATTAAAAGTATAAATTAAAAGTATAAATTAAAAGTATAAATTAAAAGTATAAATTAAAAGTATAAATTAAAAGTATAAATTAAAAGTATACATTTTAAAAAAATATTTTTAAATTATAAAATATTTTGAAAAATATTTTCATTAAAAATTGTATAAATTATATAAAAATAAATAAATTATATTTTAATTTTATTTAAATAATTAATTGAAAAGAAATTATTTATTATTTTTATTAATTATAAAAATAATATTTTAGGGCTTTACCTTGAAAAATTATTTTTAGTTTTTAAAAATTTAACTCTTAAAAAGCTAAAAAGTTTAAAATAAAAATTCTTTTTAGAATTTAAAATTTTAATCAAACAGTTTAATAAAAATATGTATATTTTTTTAAACTATAAATATTTTTTTTAAACTATAAATATTTTTTTTAAACTATAAATATTTTTTTAATTAAAAAAATATTTTTAACTTATATTTTTATTTACGATGTTCTGCAATAAAATTATTAATCAATCCAACAGCGCTTAAAGGTTCACCATTAATTTTAATATTAGTTCGATTAAAAACTAATGCAAACTGTTGAAAATATTCAATATATTCAAACATTTTTGGTATTAATTCATCAAATATTTTTGGAAAATCATCATAATTACTCTTAATCCAAGTTTCAATATTATCCCACATTACAAATAATTCATGACAATCTGACATTAACTTTCGATAATTCTCAATTTCATCAATTGTTTGATAATTTTTACATTCAATATCTTCCATTAATTCAATAACAGTTAAAATTGATGAAATCTCTTGATTAAGAATAGTAGAAATTGATGAAATTATATGGTTCATAAATTTTCCACAATCAATGATATTTTTAATAATATCACCGTAAATTATACCAGGCACTTTATAAATTGCATCAGGACCATAATAATTAACACAACTCATATATGCCATATAAATTAATTCAGATAAAATTGAAGATTCATCTTCACAAATTGATTTAAGCCGCTTACATATTGCTTCTTTCCTTTTCATCATTTCTTCTCGTTTCTTCATTTCTTCTTGTTTCTTCATTCCTTCTTGTTTCTTCATTTCTTCTTGTTTCTTCATTTCTTCTTGTTTCTTCATTCCTTCTTGTTTCTTCATTTCTTCATAAGAAAGAACTGAAGAATAATGAAGTTCATAAAGATTAGGAACTTTATAAGGATTATCCACCTTAGCAAAAGGATTAATAACATTAACAGCTACAAGACTAAATTGTTGTACTGATTTAGGTTGTTCAAAAATAGAAATATACATACATTCTGGAACAAATCCAATTGCAATTAATTTTTTAACATCATTACATGTAATGAACAAATGACCACTAATAATTTTAGCTTGAAACTTAGAAAGATCAATTAAATTATTAGTTTTACACATGATACAACATTTATCTTTTGCAAACTGAGTATGAATATTCTTAATTATTGGAGTTTCTGCATATTTAGGAAGATTAGGCAAATACTGCAATAATTCAATAGTATTAAGCCAAGCATATACTTCAATAGAAGAACTCATTTTTTAAAAGTAAACTTTTTTATTAAAAAGTTATATATACAAAAAACAATTATTTTTGTTTATTAACAAATATAATAAATATTGATTTTTTCAATTTTTATAAATAATAATTAAAATTCATGTTATTAATTAAAGTATTTTTTAATTTATTAAATAAAATTGTAAATAAAATCTCATTTAAAATAATTTTAATAATAAATAAAATATTTTAAATTGTTTATCAAAATTAATTAATAAAAAAATAAAAATTTTTAATAAAATTAATAAAATACTTTTTAAAAAAATATTATTAAATTAATAAAAAATAATAAAAAATATTAACTAATATTTTAAGAAATAAAATAATAATAAGATATAAAATAATAAATAATACTAATTTGAATTATTAGATCAATAACCTAATATTTTAAAAAGTTTTTAAATTTAATGTTTAAAAGGTATTAAGTTTAAAATACATAAAAGCGAGATTAATAGAAAAAAATAATTCTAATCTTAACGCTATCAATAAATAATAATTATACATAAAAGCGAAATTAATAGAAAAAAATAATTCTAATCTTAACGCTATCAATAAATAATAATTATACAATAAAGCGAGATTAATAGAAAAAAAATTATTCTAACCTTAATGTTATCAATAAATAATATTATAAAGCGAGATTAATAGAAAAAAATTATTCTAATCTTAACGCTATCGATGAATAATATTATACAATAAAACGAAATTAATAGAAAAAAATTATTCTAATCTTAATGCTATCAATATTAATAAAACGAGTATAAAACGAAATTAATAGAAAAAAATTATTCTAATCTTAATGCTATCAATATTAATAAAACGAGTATAAAGCGAGATTAATAGAAAAAAATAATTCTAATCTTAATGCTATCAATAAAGAATAATTATACAATAAAACGAAATTAATAGAAAAAAATAATTCTAATCTTAACGCTATCAATAAAAAATAATTATACAATAAAGCGAAATTAATAGAAAAAAATAATTCTAATCTTAACGCTATCAATAAAAAATAATTATACAATAAAGCGAGATTAATAGAAAAAAATATTCTAATCTTAACGCTATCGATGATTAATATTATTTTTACAAAAATAATATTTACAAGAAATAATAAAAATCTCTTTTATAAAATATTTTATTATAATATAAATATCTAATAAAATATATTTTAAATTTTTATTTTTATTAACTAATTTAAAATTTATTTTTAAAATAAATTTTAATTATAAGTTAATAAATTTAATAATTATTAATTTTGATAATTAATGTTTTAAAAATGTTTTAAATAAAAAATTAATAATCAATAACAATTAATTATTTTATTTTTACTACTTTTATTACTGGTTTCATAACAACCTTTTTATTAACTACTTTTTTATCACTTTTTCCTGAAGTGTTTTTATCTCCAGTTTTATTACTAGTTTTTTTAGTAGTATTATTTTCTTTACTGATAATTTTACCGTTATCATTTATTGTTATAGTTGTTAATTTTTTATCACTGTTATCAACATTTTTTTTAACACTTCTACGTGTCTTTTTCTTAGTTGTTCCATCAACTAATGATTTTTGGTTTTCATTCCATTCAATCATTTCTTTATCATATGCATTTCTTAATTCCATTAATTCTTCTCTCCACAAATCTTTTTCTGTAATATTAATATATCTATCATATTCAGTTTGTTTTTCATCAATTTGTTTCTGTAATGCTTCTAACTTTTCTTTAGTTAAACTAAATAATCCTAATTCAAATATATACTTATAAGACTTATAATTAACCTTTAATTGTTTATCGTTATTTTCATCTTGATCATTAACAAGATCTTCATCAACAGCATTAATGTCAGTTGACATCTTTTTATATCCATGTTTAATTAAATCTTGAACAATATCATCTTTCTTTCGTCTACTAATAATAATAACGTTATTCATAACATCTTGAATAAATCTCATTTTTTCTTTAAGAATTTCAATGTTATTACTTAAAATTCTAATATATAATTCTCTTCTTTCTTTATATTTTTGTAATCTATTATTATAAAATTCTGTTAAAATATCTTGTGCTGTATCATATCTTGTTAAATTATTATTAGCATCATATAAAGTTAAATTAGTAGTTTTAATCTTTGAAACTAAACCTAATTCTTGTTCAATAATGTTAGTTTCAGTATCATTTTCATCTTTAATCATTTGTTGTAGAAATCCTGGTTCAATAAATACTTCAAAATCTACTTTATTGGGTTTAGAAGAATCATTAACAGAATTAATATATTCTTTCTTTTTAATATTTTGAATAAATGCTTCTATACCAGATTGAACAGGTATTTCTGTAATATGAACACTATTACCACTTGCACTATAAATACCATGACAAATAAAAGTGTCAATATTCTTTCTTTCAATTCTTCCTGTAAATCCTCTATACCAAGGAATTAAATCAACCATTTCATCGTCTCTATCTTCAATCATACAGATTAAATTATCAATAATATCATAAGGATTAAAACAAGGAATATCTGTAGAATATCCTGTTCCAATACCTTTAGCCCCATTAACTAAACACATCGGAATAATAGGATAATAATTTTCTGGTTCAATCTGTTTACCTTCTTCAATAATATACTTTAATAAAATGTTATCTTCAGGTCTAAAGATAAGTTTAGTTATTTTACTTAATTCAGTGAAAATATATCTTGTTGCTGCTGCATCGTTTCCTGCTTTTTCTCTTGATCCAAATGATCCATTAGGCATTAAAAGGTTCATGTTATTAGAACAAGGATAATCTTGAGCCATATTGACAATTGCGCCTTCTAAAGATACTTCACCGTGAAGGTATCCAGTTTTTTCAGAAACTTTTGGAGCAAATTGAGCAACTTTAATTTCTGAAGTTAAATTTGTTGCTAATGCAGTATATAAAATCTTTCTTTGTGAAGGTTTTAATCCATCATAAATTGAAGGAATAGAACGATTATTATCATCATTTGAAAAGTGAATTAATTCTTTATTAATAAAATCAGAATAAGTTATTTTCTGATCTTTTGGAACATAAACGTCATCTTTATCATAATGATTTAACCATTCTTTTCTTTTATTAACGTTAATATCAGTAAAAGCTAATAAAATTGATTCATCAGATTTTGTCATATTTTCTATAAAATGTTTTTGTTGTTTTTTAGTTAATTTCTTTTTTCCACCAGTTTTTTTAGTGGTTATAGCAACAGTTTTATTTTCAGAATTATCTTCAATATTATTTTCAGAATTTATACTTTCTGAATTTTCAGATAATTCAGATTTATCAATATTATCAAGATTTTTATTATATTCTTGAATTTCATCAGAAGTTATTCCTGTTGATAGTTCGTTTTCCCAAACAAAATTAATCAGTTTTTTTTCAAAATCCATAAAGCATTCTTTCTTTTCTGGATCAGTATGAGTTCCTAATCCCTTATAATATTTAATGTTCCAATTATTAATTGCAACTCCAATTGATTTTGCCCAATTGTCATAATCACTTGTATTATAAAATACTTTTGTTTCTTTTCCATGTCTTGCCTTAAGGATTGGTGTTTGTAAAGTTTGGAAAAATCCATCAATCATACATAATTCTCTCCAGAATGTATGAATGAAATTAATAACCAACCCTTTAATATGATAACCATCAAGATCTTGATCAGTTAAAATAATAATACCACCATATCTTAACTCGTTAATGTTATCTTTAGTGTAAACTTTACCTTGTTTTAAGCCAAGAATCTTTTTAATATTAGAAATTTCTTTATTTTCAAGAATTTTTTTTTCTTTAGCATTTTTAACGTTTAAAAGTTTACCTCTAATTGGAAAAATACCATAATAATCACAACCAATTATTTCTCTTCCCATACTTGCAAAAGTTGCTGCTGAATCTCCCTCAACAATGATTAATCGACATTTATAAGATTCTTTACCACCTGCTTTAAGTGCTTTCTTATACTTATCAATATCAACATCTCTTGTTTTCTTTCCATCAGTTTTCTTTAATTCAGCCATACTTTTTGCTTCAATAAAATTAATGATACTTTCAACAATTCCTGTATTAACAATTTGCTTTAAAACGTTTTCAGGAATACTAACAGAATTTTTAGGAATATTACTAAGTAATTCATTCTTCGCTTGCCCATCAAAGTGTGCTTTTTTCCTATCAATATTAGAAACAACAAACAATGTCATATAATTCTTAATACTATTAATATAAGCAGGTTTAAGCTCGTTTTTATATTTCTTTTTTAATATTTCTTTAATATAATTAACAATAATGTTAGAAATATATTTTACATGATTACCACCTTTACTAGTATAAGCATTATTTACAAAACTAACTTGTCTAAATTCTGAATTATCTTGATATACAAAGCCTATTTTCCAATTTTTATTTAATTGTGCAATAACAACTTTATCTGGTGTTATATTTGGATAATACAATTTAATATAGTCCTCTAAAGTTTTAACTTTAATTTCTTCATCGTTAAAGTAAACTTTAACATTTGGCTTTGTGCAAATAGAAATATCAATCGCCTTCTTATGAAGAAGATTAATTAAATCTTCAGATAATCCTTCTAAACCAAAACGTTTATAATCAGGAATAAAAGTTATTTGAGTATAAGGTTTTGAAGTATTTGGTTCAACTGTAATTTCAGATTTTGTTTTATCATACATATTATTAGTAAAAGTTTGAACATACTTATAAGTTTTCTTTTGTTTTTTAGGATCATCTTCTTTTACTCCACACCAAACATTTTCAATATTAAAATAAGTAGAATAAATGTTTGTTGCTTTTGCACCAATTCCATTGGTTCCAATAGATTGTTCTTCGATATCATCATCATAATGTGAAGATGTTAACATGTCAGAAAATAACGCTTCAATTGTATCAACTAATTTACCTTCTTTATTTAACATTTTATTAACTGTAATACCTGTGCCATTATTAAAAACTGATATTTTATTATCTTTTACAGTCATTTTAATAGTATCACAGTTGTTTCCTGCTTCTTCAGTTTGATCAGTTGCATTTTCAATAATTTCTGAAATAATTTTAATTAATCCAGGAACGTTAATAAAAGTTTTATGTATTAAATTTTTAGTTTCAGGATCATAGATATAATCAGTCTCTTCTTCAGGTTCTATACCACCAATATACATATTGGGTTTTTTTAATACATGTTCATGTTGAGTTAATTGTTTATACTTTTGATTAGTTTTTTTAATTGAATTAACTGTGGAACCTTTATTTGAAGACATTATTATATAATAATTAATAACATTTTTAATAAATATTTAATATTTCAATTTTTATTAAGGGTGGAGGTCAAGTGATTTTTAAAATTTAAGGTATTTTATTAAAATTTAAGGTATTTTAAAGAAAAATTTATTAAAAGAGAGATTTTATTAAGAGTTTTTAATAAAAATATAAAAATTTTAAAAAAATATATAGATTGAAAAAGTTTAATTGAAAAAGTTTAATTGAAAAAGTTTAATTGAAAAAGTTTAATTGAAAAAGTTTAATTGAAAAAGTTTAATTGAAAAAGTTTAATTGAAAAAGTTTAATTGAAAAAGTTTTAATTGAAAAAGTTTAATTGAAAAAGTTTAATTGAAAAAGTTTAATTGAAAAAGTTTAATTGAAAAAGTTTTAATTAAAAAAGTTGTTTAAAAATATTGTTTAAAAATGTTATTTAAAAATGTTGTTTAAAAAAGTTGTTTAAAAATGTTGTTTAAAAATGTTGTTTAAAAAAGTTGATTAAAAATGTTGATTAAAAAAAGTTGATTAAAAAAAGTTGATTAAAAATGTTGATTAAAAAAGTTGATTAAAAAAGTTGATTAAAAATGTTGTTTAAAAAAATTGTTTAAAAAATTATAAATAAAATAGATTGAAAAAAATTTAATTAAAAATTTTAATTAAAAATTTTAATTAAAAATTTTAATTAAAAATTTTAATTAAAAATTTTGTCTGAAAAATTTAATTAAAAATTTTAATTAAAGTAATTAATTTTAATATTTTTAACTTTATTTAATTAATAGTTAAATAAAGTTAAAAATAAATTTTCTATTAAGCATTTTAAATAAAAAATAAATATAAATATCATTAACATTATAAAAATAGATTTAAATTAAAAATCTCTTTTATAAAAAAAATAATTTGACGGGACGAAAAAATAAATAAAAATAAAGAAAATAATACAAAGTTAAAGTGCCATTAACGAACCCGGACTCATTGGGATAACGAACAAAAAATGTAAGTCATTGCACTTTAACTGCATTTCCTAGCCTTTACAGTTTAGGGAATGTCTCAGGATTACGAACCTCCTGAACGATCATCTTGCGATCATATTCCAACTTCAACTTTGGAAGCATCTCAATCAATTCCTTCTTGTATAGAAGAGCCATATCAATTTCTGTCTTAAGATCCTCAAAGCTTGGGAAACGCTCGAAAACCTTAGCAACGGACAACTCAAAAACTGATTCTGCATTCTTCAAAAGACGAAGCTGATTTTCACGATACTCGATCCAAATTGTATCGTTAGCAGTCAAAGCAAACTTATGGCACTCAGAAATAACCTTTTCAACTTCAGAAAAGTTGAAATGACGATAGAAATTATCGTAATACTTCTTAAGACCATTTACTTCAGACTTACGATCGAGATATGATTCGCGAATGCTTCCGAAAAAGAACTGCTGATGGTTCTTAAGATAGACATACTCACTTCCTTTAAGATGTGGACGACGGAAATCAAGAATAAAAACGTTCTGGTTCTTTGTGCTCTTGATTGTATCATCACACAAAAGATCATGCAAATGCTGATACTCTGCAGGAAGAGTGTATTGATTCTCAATCATCTTCTTCAGTTCTGGAGTGTTGATGGTTGTTGACCAAACCAAGCAAGCATAAGGAATACCTTCCATCTGATTGATCTTTGCATTCAAATCAAAAGGAGTTGCATCCTTCTTCAACTTCAAAGTTGAAGAAATCTTTGTCTTACAAATAACAAACTCGTTGTTTGTAGAGCCAGACCAACACATCATAGTCAATGGATACTGAGTTTGAATGTCTGGGATAACAACCTTCTTAGGAACAACATCCATCTTGGAGATAAAAACCTTCTTTGGAATGACAAAAGCCTTCGGAACCTCAACACTCTCAGAATTGAGAGCCAAAACATCAAAGTGATTAGTGGAAGCCATCTTAACAGCAGCCATCCTAACCCTACACCGATTTAATATTTTTTTAAGTATATAATAACTACTATATTTTTTCAATTTTTTTAAAAATATAAAAAAAAATATTTATAAAAAGCCGTTTTAGTGTTACTAAAACGGCTTAAGAATAAAATTTTTATTTTTATTAAGCAGAAGTTAATTAATATTACTAAAATGGCTTAAGAATAAAATTTTTATTTTTATTAAGCAGCAGTTAATTAATATTACTTACAAAATTTATTTGATTTTAAAAAATTAAAAAATATTTTAAAATTAAATTTTAATAAAATAAACTTAAATAAATATGTTTTTAAATAAATTTATTTTTAAATAGTATTTATTAAACATTTAATAAATATTATTAAAACAATTTTTATTATTTTTTTGGTTTAGTATAATAAACCTTTATAGTATTTATGATGTCTATTAAG
>Ga0247611_10011329_pt1 | contig 10302 bp, 20 predicted proteins | sample 177DNAGHGhighgp2_FD_192422 | JGI IMG/M metagenome (GOLD analysis project Ga0247611, IMG submission 192422) | Sheep rumen microbial communities from Palmerston North, Manawatu-Wanganui, New Zealand - 1770 DNA GHGhigh gp2 | ecosystem: Host-associated > Mammals > Digestive system > Stomach > Rumen... | reverse complement strand
AGTAAGTGGTTGGCTTAACATTTGGGGCTAGCGAATTGAGCGCGTCCATCGTTTCCTCGTGTTCCCTAATGTCATTAATCTCCTCTTCGATTTCGCCCTTGATGTCGGTTGACTTGCTTTTGTATGGGAGTTTTCCGAAACTCCGATAAAGGTAAGCCGCAACGTTATCAATGGTCTTAATCGAGTCGGCAGTTTGGTGAATGACCTTATCGACACCTTCCCTAGTGGTAAGCCCATATTCGATGGCGTTTCTAGTTTCACCGACTTTGGCTTCGCTATTGCCGTCCAACTTACCGCTTTTGATAAGTATCTCGGTGAACCAGTTAATTTGTTTTTCCAACAACGTCATTGAACCAGTCCTCCGCTATACCCTGCAAACTACCTTCTGGTAAAGGTTTAGATTCTTTTTCGTGTGTATGTGCGCTTGCGCTAGAATCATCATCAAATAACGAATTGTTAAATGAGTTATTTCTATCTATCTCTATATCTTTCTCTAACTCTTTCTCTATATCTATCTCTGTGGTAGGTTTTACCACCGATTTACCACCTAAGAGTTTTTTATCCTTAGATTCGCTCTTCCTAATGGTTTGTCCGGTGGCGCTTCCAATCATCTTTTCGACCTGCTGGAAATATAGAGTTCCATCATCGAGAATGGTCATCATTTTGAGTTCTGTGAATACCTTCACTGCGCTCCTAACAATGTCTATATTCGTGTCGGTGATCGTAGCCAGCATTTCTTCACTATAAGGAATGGTGGGTGAGAATCTTAGGTAACCTTCATGCGAAGTTGACTCGCACAATAGTTTTAGATAAAAGAGAATGTAATCTTTACCATTTGGCAATGACTCGACAATTCTTATATCGTGTTTTTTGAAGAAGTCTTTTTCCAACTTCAACCAATAGAACCGTTTAGTATCTCTTTCGCTAGGCATTCATTTCCTCCTCTTCTGGGTGACCACGCATTTTTTGGATAGCGGTGGCCTCCTCTTTTGTAAGTCTCATTACGACTGGCCTTTGTTCGTCCTCGTAGTCGAACTCAATACCATCGGCCTTGGCTAGCCTGCACATGACTTCGACAGTTAAGGTGCACCAAGAACCATTGGCTATAATTTGGCGAGTAACGCAGTCTATATAGATTTTTGATTGAACCCTAGGCTTAGACCAAAGCCAGTAACCGTCTTCATCGTCGCTACATTCGTGGTGGACGAAACCGAATTGCTCTGGGTCTAATCCATATTTCAAATAGAACTTGGTTGACTTCTTCATTCGTATACCCACCTTTGATGTTTGGTTAAGGACTTTTTGAATTCCTTCTTTTCCTCTGGAGTAAAGCCAAGGCCGTCGCATATTTTCCTGAAAGAGTCTTTTTTGACGTAGAACCCTTCGGAAGCCCTAGTGATGGTGGACGTGGATAATCCGCATAACTGACCAGCCTCTATGTGCTTTAGGTTATGTGCGTCAAGCCAACTGCCTAGCCAACGCTTTGCCCTGAATTCTGGGGGAATCTTGCCGGAACGCTCCTTTAGCGGTTCTTCGGCTGGGGCTTTTTCGCCTTTATCCCACCTATTGTCGATGGGGTATTCCTTTTCTTTCGACATATCGGCTGGGTTTTTAGCATATCCTTCGATATTGAGTTCCATTTCGCCTTTCTCAATGGCCTCTTTGACCTGCGCCATTAGATTAGCCCCAGCGAAATTGCTCATAATTTCTTCGGGTGTTAGGGTGAGTTGTAATTTGATTTTCATTGGTTGTCCTCCTATTCATCGTCCTCTACTGGGTTGTATACTTCGTGGAAAGGTTTTGTGTCTTTCTTCAAAGTGGTTCCTGCGTTGGTGGTGGTCTTTCCTTGGTTGTTGCGTTTCATCTTTTTGAGAAGTCGCTTATATCTAACTTTGGAAGCCACGATTTTCTTCTCATAGAAACTTAACAACGCTTCGGCCTCGCTTTCGTTGCACAAACGGTAGCGGTAAGCCCTATGTGAGATAAGTTTGTCCACTTCCATGCTTTGATTAATCCGCTCAATGGCGGTGGATAGCCAACGGCAATGGTCATGGTGTTGGTTCTGCGTTTCGTTCCATGAAACATCGTAACCAGCCTCTTTGCATGACTCGTAGATTTCCCTTTGGGTAAGGCGCTCGCCAGTTCCGTAAGTCCTGGCTTCTATGAATCGGTAGATATGCCATTCTAGTGGCGTTAGTTTGTTTTTCTTCATCGGTTGTCCTTTCTTCATCTAAGAGTGATTTTCACAGTCGGGGCGACCGTGGTTTTCTTAGACCATTTTTCGTATTCGTCTGGGTGGGCGGATTTGAATCTTTTCGTGTCGAAGGTGGACTTTTCGTAGCCACTTACATAGGTGAAGTTCAGTTTGTCGGTGCTGAACGAAGTGACCGCGTTTTCCTCCATAGCCTTTAAGACGGCTTCGCTTATCCTTTTCTTTATGGCTTCGGCTTCCTCAATGCGTTGTTTGGCCGCGACAATGATGGCTTCCGCGTCCAATAGTTCGGCTAACTGGTTATCCCTAACGATTAGCGAGAAATCGCGTTTGTAGATTTCGCCATTCCTTTCGCACTCAAACAACTTCTCGATTTCCGCTTTCGGTTTAAGCGGAATGTCTATCGCTTTAAGCGAGCCGTTCTTATCGAAGTGCAAGCATTTAGCCCTATTAGCCTTGTAGCCAAGCAAAGCGTTGTAGATAGATACCTGCCAAGACACCGAATCCCTATGAATGTCATAGGTGGTTTTGATGTCGGCGATTATCACCTCTTCGTTTTCGAGGGTGTATAGAAGGTCAACCGTTCCTGCTACTATATCGTTGTAGGCGATTTGCTCGCTGATTATCTTGCACATGGGAACCCGTTCGGACTTCATATAGGAAACGAAGTTATCGACTTCGGGCAATATGCTTTCGGTTCCGTCCTTAATGCGGTTCTCGATTTCTTTGTGGATCAACGTTCCGCGTTCGGCTTTCTTCTTGACTATTTCAGGGTCAACGTCTTCGTATTTCGGGGATAACCCATGCTTTTGCATTAGGTTGGTTACGGAAATGAGTTCCTTTCCGCTTTCGGTGAAGTATTGGTGGGTTTCTGGTATGAAATTAACCATTCATCTTCCTCTCTTTCGCCTCTATAGCGTTCCTTAATTGCTCGCTGGTTAAGTTGGCTAAGGTGGTTTTGTAATAGGTGGCCATTTTGGTTAGGTCGATACCTAAGCCGAGCGCCTTATGGAGTAGCAATTCCCTTTCGTTCGGGTCTTCGGCAGGAGTGTTGTGCGTTGGGGCTTGCTTACCCGAAACGTCTTCGGGCAAATCCTCACCAGCGTAGATATACAAGCCTAATCCGTGTCTTGCGGCCGCTTTGGTCAATGAACGCTGAATGGCTTTGTTAACGTCGAAGGAAGTGACCCTTTCAAGCGGAATGGAGCGGTTGTTGTAGTCCATTACTGGTAGGTATTCGATATGTTCCAAGCCATTAATGGTGACTCCGGTTTTGACCCAGCAGGTCTTTCCATCGGTGAAGTAGAAGCAACCGCTTTCGGTTTCGTAGATTTTGTAATTGGCCTCTGGATATGCTTTCTTTACCTCGGCCCAAGCCCAAGCCCATGAAAGATAGGTAAGGCCGTTCTTCTTCTCCGTATGCTCGTTTACGTTAACTTCGTTAAGTGTTTTGAATATGCTTTTCGTTTCCATGATTTACTCCTTTGATGTGATGAATAGAACGGCAGGAATGTTCATCGCTTGTCCTCCTGTTCTTTGATGTAGGCAAAGGCTTCTGGTAATGTTGAAAAAAGTTTATCCGTTTTGTTTTGAACCGCTAATAAATATTGGTCATGCCACACAGAGTAGTGTTCTTCAAAGCCGTTTCCTTCATTTTCTAAATAAACTTTGGACACTCGCACAGCCTTTAATGAGTAGCCGATATTGCGTCCGCTGGCGCTGGACATAGGGCTGACAAGCCATAAGAATTGATTGGGTGAGAATCTAGTTTTGATGTTGTTTTCCATTATTCGACCTCCTTTGATTTTGGTTTTAGTTCATTGCCGAACTTCGCTTTCTGCTCGGCTTCTTTCTCGATGTATACGTTGTCGATTTCCGTTTCGTAATCCGTTCCATACATTTTTAGGAAATCGTCGCGTTTGACTTCGTAGCCATCACCGAACTTCCCATATCGAAGTTGGCATTTGGCTATTTCGTGGTAGGCTCTTGACTTACCGCATTGAAGGTAAGCCTGGACTGAACCCACCCTCCAAATCGGCATACGCAGAGCGCAAATCTTCTTATCTAAATATGACGGCATTTGTCTCCTTTCTGTAACTAAGTCAGTTACATAATTTAGATAGTAAAAGCAGTGGATATGCTTGTGTGTATTAATAGTCGATGGTGTGTTTAAATCTTATAAATAAGATTGGTTGTCCTTTCAAATTCATTTTACTGGTCAGTTATTCTCCTTCAAGTAACCGAACTGGTTACATTAATTATATAACCTTTTTGGTTTGTGTAAATAGGCAAAGGAAAACCCCCAGTGGTAAGTGGGGAGGCAGGCAAGGTTCTTTGAAATTGTGAGGGTAAAAATGATAAGTATGATTTTTCGCCTCAGCCACCTACCGAGCCGCAGCTTTTTTACTGGGGGCTACCACTAAGAAACCTAAGTATTGGTTACTACTTAGACTTCTCCATATCAACGCGAACCAACTCGCGGATATAGCATTTAATCATCGTCTTCGTTCGTATTATAGTTTTTATCTATGCCGATAGACGCCCTTAATGCTCTCTTAAATATATTAGACCAACCTCTCTTCCCTTGGGTTTCCAAAAAAGATATTAGGTCTTGGTCTTTTTCTTTATGCAACCAAACTGGAATTTTATACCAGTCTGGCAAACGGTTGCTTTTTTTCATTTTCATAATTATTACGCTAAATTCGGAACCGAATAATGGACTACCTGATGATATGGATAGGAATATACCTCATACGCTTCCATAAACACGGCAATGTTCGGTGCAATTTGCCTAATTGCTTTGGTTGCCTCTTCCTGATTAATGAACGAACGGATAGCGGTATCGGAGTCAACCGGAACTATCCGATAGACTGTCACATCGGGAACAGGTCTTTGTTTCATGGTCTTTATAATATACCTCCATATCAAATTCTTTCATAGATGGGAACCCTCTTATATCCACGGACAGTCCATAGCACTACGGTTGCGTCTTGCTCTCCGCTACATTTCCTAACAAAGGCTTTCAAATCTTCGTCGGAATAAGCGTCGGTGTAGACTGTATATCCACGGACTTTATCTGGGCTTTTCGGAACGCCAGGCTCATCGTGGATAACAATGGCTGTTCCAGTATTGAAGTATAGGGCTTCGATATAGCGAATTTGGTTATATTCGACGTCGGCAGGGATATATAGTTCGGCATAATCGCCTTGGCAACAACCCCTAATGGAAACCTTCTTGTATTCGTGCTGGTGGGAGATTTTAAGGCAAGCGATGATAAATTCCTCTTCCCTTTGGCTTTCGGAAGAGCCACGACTATTGTAAATGGCGATTAGTTGTTCGATTTCCTCGTTGGTGATATTAACCCCCCAATAGGTGAAACTATCGAATACTTCCTCAAAGGAAAGACCCCAACTATCATTGAATAGTTTTCTCCAGTGGGCGATTTCCTCGGCTTTGTAGCCAACGTAATCACGGCCACCGTCAATGAAACCTTCTAAGAAGTCCAGGTCTTCCTCCAGTTCCCAAGTCGGATAATACTCGTTATCCACTACGGCATAGATTACCTTATTCTTCTTCTTGTTCATCTTCTTCCTCCTCATCTTCGTCTTCGGAAAACGGATCGTTATATTCTTCTTCGCTTTCGAGTTCGTCTATAACGTCATTCAAACATTCGTCCAAAAGGTAGCAACGAATTGTGACATCGGTGGCCTCTGGCCCCATATCGAGAACTCTTTCCGCGTCTCCGAATTCGTTTAAAGCGTCCGCGATTAAATCCCAGTTATGGCAAAGGGCTTCCTCGGCTGCGTAGGCATTGCAGAAGTAAGACCCCGAAGCGTTTCCAGTAACGCTGTCGCAGTCCCATAAGCGGTCACGCACCTTATCGTATAGTTCGTCACGGCTATCGTAATCCTTTAGATGAATGTCGTTTTCTTCAAAGTAGTCGCGGATATCGCTTGTTACTTGGTCTCTGTAGTCGTATTCGTCCGTCATAACGTCACCTCTTTCTTCGTCATGTATTCTTCAATGCCCTTATCGGACTCGGCTTTTAAATCGGAAATAATCAAGTAAATGCTGTTCAACTTGGCTTGTAAGGCTTGGTTAACGGCTCTCAATTCTTCTATTTCGGTATCCCTTGAAACGATTTCGGCCTCAATTTCCTCTTCGAGGTCACTTCTTGCATCTTTGATTTCATCGTCAAGGTCGGAGATGTAGTAACTAATATCGGTAGCAATATCGTCCAATTCACTAACTTGGTCTCTTATATCGGCGGCGCGGTCTTCAATTAATCCGCGTTGGTAGTCGATATCTTCTTTTTTGCAGTCGATGTTATCAAGCCTTTCGCTTAGTCTTTCCTTCAATTCTTCAATAGTCATAATGGTTGTCCTCTCTTTCTTTAATAGGTTCGGCTTAATCCGCCGTTTACTGGCTTAACGCCAATACTTCCAAACTCGCTGAAATCGGGGTTGGACAAGTTCGCAACATAAGCGACTTGAATTCCCTTTCTTAGGTCTTCCCAGTCCATATCCCACTCTTCTTTTGTTTCGCAAACATAGAGGAGCGATAGCATATCCCCTAACTCGGTGTGGGTAAGTATGGCATGGTAAACCAAAGCATTATGCTTGATTTGGAAGTCACTGATGATTTTGCGGAATTCCGGATTGTTGGTAATCCAAGATAGAATTCCATCGAATTGCTTGTTTAGCCTTTCGCTATAGTAAACAAGACCGATTTTGTCGAAGTCCTTAATGACTTTCGGCAGTAATTTAAAAGCCCTCATTCTTTCGAGGGCTTCTTCCTTTTGGAGTTCGAGTAAAGTTTTCTCTTCCATAAATCTCCTTTCTTTAATTTAAGTTGAGTTGCCTAGAGTTGGCATACTGGATAACAAGCGGATTAAGTTCCGAGTAATATTGAGAACGGCAATTTCCTTTACCTAGTTCCTGCAATATTTGTTTCGTGTTCGGGTTAATCTCCACGCACTCTTCGGGGGTTCCGTCTTTATAGACGATTACTATGTAGGACTGTTTTTGCGACATTTTGTTGTCATATCCCATTCTTCCTACACAATTATTGAAGTATTCGCCCATTTTGATGAATTCCTCGGTTTTGGAAAGCGGTTTGATTTCAACGTTGCCATATAGTTCGTTGCCCAATTCCAAAGCAAAGTCCTTCAATTTCTTCTTGAAAGCCCTAGTCCGTTTCTTTGGGTCGAATAAGTTCTGACGTGCAAGGTGGTAATTCAAAGGCATAACAACCCCCTTTCTATCCATATTCCTGCCCTTGTTTTTACATTCCTCTAAATAGTTTTTATATCCGTCAAATTCCCACGATCTTCTATATATATCATCGTCGGAAATTCCGATGTTCCTCTTCATATAATCAAGCACTTCCTTGGCTTTGAAGGCGGTGATACCAACGCTTGCAAGCAACAACTCCACGTTGCGCTTCATCTTGTATTGCTCATATTTGGGCATACTCATTCCTTTTTTGGCACAAGCGTAAATATCGTTTATGTTAGTGAACTGCAACTGCTCGGAAGTCATATCCGTTTCCCTAATCCATTTAAGGAACTTCTTCTTAGCGTCTTCCTTCATTCCGCATAGCCTTTTGGACATGGCGAAGTTCGGATAGCCTGCCTTGCAGAAGAATTCGCTTGCAGGAAGGTTCTTCATGTAGGTTCTTAGGAAGCAATACGGCTTGTAGTAGCGAATATCCTTGAAATTTGGCAATCTACCGTCTTTTAAGTCGAAGTATTTGTGGCTTTCCCTAATCCAGTCCCTAAATTCTTCGTAGCCATAAGCGTGATATGCCTGTGGGCCGTCATTGTTTTCGGAGAAGTAATCATAAGAACTATACATATGGTCATCGTCCACGTTATCGTCTTCCTTTTCGTGGAAATAGGTTCTCCAGCCAGCCAGGGGAGAGAAATAAAAATAGTCCGCGCACAACCTTCTATCGGTGCAGACTTCGTAACGGTCTACTTCCTTGACCCTTAGCCTTTTGCCTTTTTTCTTTTGGAAAGCGATAGTGGAGCAATATCCATGTCGCAATACCCACATGAATTGCAGTGCTCCACAAGCATTTTCGTTTATTACCGCTTTTTCGTCCTCTCTTAGGTCTTCCCATTTTAAAGACGTTGGGGAATATTGAAGTAAAAGCATAATCGCTCCTTTCTTAGAAATCGGATAAATCTAAAGTCAATTGTTGGTATTCTTTCTTCGGCTCTTCCTTCTTGGTGGCCGTTTTTGTGGCCTTAGTTGATGAAGGCGGAGTTTCTTTCTTTTCGGTCGGCTTGCAGTCTAGGATTAAGTGACTAGCCCAACCCCAAACAACTTCACCGCTAACACCGCAACTCTTGGAGTTGAGTTCCTTTTTGGCGGTTTCGTAGATGGCTTCCCATAACTTAGGGAAAGTCCAGCCGTTGCTATCCCACTTTTCCTCGATATACTTCGGGCTTATTTGTGGGTTTTTGTCGGTTAGGTAGCATTTAATCATCTGTGCAAGGGTAGTGGCCGCTTGCATTTGGTAGTCGGCCATAATTCCGGTTGCGAACTTTAATTGCTCTATTTCCTTGTCGATACGTTGCAATAGTGGCACGCTCCTGTCGGTGGTGTCCTTTTCTTCCTTTACAGGTTCGGGAGTAGATACTTCTTCCTCTTCCTGTTCGATTTCCTCTTCTTCGATACCGAAATCGCTTAAATCAATTTTGCTCATGGCTTACTCCTTTCTTGATTTAGAAATATATTTCGTCTGCCTTTTCCCAGATGTAATCCCAGTCGGTAATATCTTCTCCTTTGTCTTCCATCATGCACCTGGCATTGTATAAGCAACCGACAAAATAAATGGGATTCCAGTTGCTGTCTTCTTCCATGTAGCGGTCTACCACCTTGTCGCACAATTCCTCTTGCAGTTCCTCTTCCAAATCGGGGAAGAAGTAGACAATTTCATTGAGAACTGTAAGGCCGACCATTTCAGAAGTAGATAGTTCTTTTAGTTGTTTCCTTATAACAGCGTATCTAATCATGATTATTCCTCCATGCAATAGCCCATTTGGTTTATTGTGTCTTCCTCTTCCGCTATTTCTTCCTCTAATTGGTCAATTAGTTCCTGCTCTTCTTCCGTAGGGATAAAAAAGTCCTTGCTGTAAAGTGAATGTAGAAACCTGCGTTTTTCGTCTATGCTTGCTTGCATTATGTTGTATAGTTCATCAATCATTTTCCTGGCTCTCCTCTATTTGCCTAAAAAACTCGGACTTTAGGAAGTTGTTGATTTCCATTTCTATCATTCTTGAAAAGCCACTAATATCCCCATAGTATTCGTCAAGAACGCTACGGAATTCCTGCTCTATTTCCTTCGGTGTTGGTGGGAATGGCTCATAGTTGTATCTACCTAGGACATTCAAATCTCCATCGACAAAGGCGTAGTAATCCCCTGCTATCAAAATTGAAACCATTATTCCGCTGTAAGCAACCGTAATCATGCTAATGCTCCTTTCATCGTTTCGTGGCGTAACTCTAAAGAGTTGTCCTCAAATGGTAACGGGTCTTGCTCTATTGAGTTGTAATAATTCCATAGTTCATCTATGTTGTCGAATTCGTCATAGACTTGCCAAATGTTGTATTTTTTGGTCTTGTGCTTCTCTTCGTAGAGTTCGCAGATGTATTCGTCGAAAGAGTCGAAGAAATCGCACACTAAGTGTTCTTCTATCCCCAGTGAGTTGCGGTAATCCCGATAAAAGAGTGAGCCTAAGACAATATCTTGCCTTAGTTGTTGCAGTTGTCGCTTATTCATGGTCATAGTCCTTGTCTATTTGTTTCTTGCTTTCGGCCTTAAATCCGTGTTGTAGAAGGAATTCCTTTACATGGCGGAGCGTGGTTGATGAGTAGTCCCACTTGTCTAAGAGCAGGACTTTACCCCCTTGTATCTTGCAGACTGGCGTTAGGTAGGATAGTAAGGTCTTGTCTTCCCCTTCTTCCCTTACTAACGCTTTGCCGTAAAAGGAAAGCCGTCTATCGTATCTAGTGCATAAATAGTATTCCATTGTGGTTGTCCTTTCTAAAAGAAAGGGGCTAGTGGTGTTCTAGCCCCCAAAG
>Ga0247611_10011328_pt1 | contig 10302 bp, 4 predicted proteins | sample 177DNAGHGhighgp2_FD_192422 | JGI IMG/M metagenome (GOLD analysis project Ga0247611, IMG submission 192422) | Sheep rumen microbial communities from Palmerston North, Manawatu-Wanganui, New Zealand - 1770 DNA GHGhigh gp2 | ecosystem: Host-associated > Mammals > Digestive system > Stomach > Rumen ... | reverse complement strand
TATATAAGAAATGAATATCTTTACTAATTAAATAAGATTCAAAATCAACAGTTTCAGTATCAATATTTGAATATTGTGAGAAATTTTTAGTTCTAATTAATCCAGCTTGGAAGTTAATATCAAACTCATTTTTGTGATATAAATCTGAAGTAGTTATGAGATTACTACCAATATTTATATTATTTGCATTTATCCAAGGATGATAATCTTCATCATTACTATATGAAATATAACCTCCCTCATAAAATGCAAATGTTAAAATGGCATTTAATTGTGCTAAAGAAAATTTATCATCTTTATTATTTAGAATTAGATATGCTAAAGGTGAAGAGGTTGTCGGATAAATATCGTATTCTCCAGATATTGTATTAAAAAATCGTGAAGAAAGTATTTGATCATCAGTATAATTGTTATATGGGGCTGCATTATGATAAAATAATATTCTATCCATATTTGAAATACCGTTAATAAATGTAGAAAGAGATTTATAATTATCATTTTTTGTAATATAATTATTCCATATTGTATTAGTATATGATTTTGAATAATTACGATGCTCAGTTCCATTATTTACACTTATAAAATTTCTCCAATTTTCTTTATCATACCATTTTTCATCAGTCAGATCATAATTATATAAACTGCTATATCTACCAACTCTTTCACTTTCATCATCATAAGAAGGAAGATAAAAGATTGGTGCTAAAAATACACGATGTTTTCCATAAGTATCAATGATCATTCCATAATTAGACCAATTTAAAGTATTAAATGCTGTAACTTTAGCTTCTTGATCCTCAATTTCATCCAATGCTAAAATTTCAGATCTGTTACAATCTATAATATCAAAAGCAAAAGAATCGAAATATGCTGAATTTGTTTCACCTTCATTCTTTTGATATAATCTAATTCTACAAGGAATACTTACAATAATACCACCTTTATCAATATCTTCTTTAAAACCATTTGAAATTATATTAATAAGATCCATTTTAATGTAATCTAAAGACGGAGTTCCATTTAAGAGTTCATAATAAAAATCACAACCAACAAACTCACTTGTAAGTCTATTGGATATATAAAATTTATATTTGATATTAGTATTCTCATCAGTTACATTTTCAAGTTCTTCTGGATATAATTTTTTAGCAATAGTTAATAAATCATTCCTAATGGTTTCCATATTAGTAGTGTGCATAAAGGTATGACTATAATTTTTACCATTATTATATTTATTATTTAATACTAATTTATGAATATCATCAAAATAGAAATTCCTTTTAAAAATATTAGTAATATTTCCAGTAATAATATTACTAACATCAAATAATAATGAATAAGAACCTGTAGGAAGAAATTTATTTATCATCTGTGCTTCTTGCTGTAGAATGTATTTTTTATTAGTCTTATCATAATAATAAACATGAGTACGCATATTTCTCCAAAATGGATTTCTTCTTTGAAGTTTTCTTTCTTCTAGACTATCATTGTGTAAATAGAAATCATTATAAATATTTCCTGAATTAAAAGGACTATAACTTAAACTTTTTAGATCATAAAAATTAAGATAATTGTCATCCATATCTACAGTAAGAAAATAATCTTCAATATCGACTAAATCATCTTCAGTATAACCTCTAACATTAAGAGTTCCAGATCCTCCACCAGCTTTATGAATATTTGTTTCATAAAATGTAAAAGTTTTAAAAGGATTTGTTTCAAATTTCTTGCAAGTATCATTTTTATCACGAAATCTATCGTTATAATAATAATAGTCAAAAACATATCCTTCTGAACCATTACCCTTTAAATCGTGATAATAATAGTAATTATATAAATGCATATTTGTTGGATTTATTACATGTTCATTACCTTCATCATCTACATAAATACCTTCTGAATCATTTGAAGCAATTCTTCCCCAACCGAATCTTTCAGCTTGATCCCAACCACGATTAGCATATAAGCTTATAAATTGATTTATATTATTAGAAGACAAATCAATTACATTTGAGTCATATTCCCAACCGTTTTCTTTAACGGTATTTGAATTTTCATTTTTTCCATAAATAAAATTTCTATAAAGAGTAATGACAGGAACTTCTTTAGAAATATCACTATTATGAATAATTTTATTATACACTCTAGCCCATAAAGAAGCATCTGAATCATCACCAAAGAAATCGAATTCATATGAAAATTTCTTATCTTTTAAAAGAAGAATATTTTTATAAACACCATATTCTATTAAACTAATTCCTTCTTCAGAATTATTAGCTGCATCAGCTAATTCCTTAAGAGAAATAGCATTCATAAGTACATGCTCTCTTGTATCCTTTCTATAATAAAAAAGATAAAGGCAATTCCTACCATCTTTTACTGGTTCGGAATTGCCCTCTGTAATTTCATTAATATCTACAAGCTGTTTATCTATTTTATTAAAAAGGACAAATAAATAGTTACTATAATTAAAAATCTTTACAATTTTATAATCATAATTCGGAAATTCCGAATCTGGATTATGTTCAAGTAACTTACTTTCAAGAAGAGCATAGATTTCGGTATTTTCCATTAATAAATCTTTACTCATTTATTTGTCACCTCTTTAAATTAGATTATTATCCAATTATCTTGGAAAATGTAGTAAATGATTTAGTAATCATTGAACCACAAACAGATTCGAACATATAGTCCTTTACAAGATCTCCTCCAATTGTTGAAGAAAAGATTACTTGATAGAAGGAAGGAAGATAGTCTAAAAACATTAAAGCACCTTCACCATACATTCTTACAAAATTTTCTATAAAAGTTCTTACATTAATACTCTTAACAGCTGCAATTACTTGAAGACTTTCAATAAGATCAAAAATAGAATCAAACTTTGTATCTGGAAGTTCCATTTCAAATTCTTCAATAAGTTTTAAAGAACTCTTATTAAAACAACAACTATATGCAATTTGAGTGTTTAATTCATTATTGGTTCTTTCACACATATTTACTAAAAAGAATTTAGCAAAAATATATGACATAAAATCTGAATTGAAAGCATTTAAATCAAGAGCAAATACTTTGTCAAGAACTTTTGTAACAATTCTTGAATAGATAAAGCAAGATTGTTTCATTAATTCGAGATTGTTTGTATATTTATTCCAATTCTTTAAAAGCTCGTAATTGATAAGAGCATTTTGCATTAAAGCAAATAACTTCTTAGGATAAATTTCTCCAGAACGAGATTTATATCTGTTTACATTACAATAAACACAAATATCACCATTAACTCCAACTCCAGGAATTGTTGTAATATATGAAGGAAGCCTAAATGAAGGTTCATCAATAAGTTTGATATTTCCCTTTAAATATTTATCCATTACTGGACCTTTTGTGGAATAATTAATTCTTCTTTCAATACTATTAAATTCATTTGGAAGATCTCCAGTTCCAAGACATTTTACAGAATTGGATGTAGCAATCGTTTTCATCTTTGTAATTAATTCTTTATTATTAATTAATTTTGAAAAGACAACCGAATCGGATAGCTTTTTCATATTAACACCTCTTTCTTAAATAGTTATAACTGATTGTTATAAATCATTAATTTCTAAGATTTAAAATAAAGTTTCATTAAAACTAAAAATTATTTTAATGGTTAAATATATATTATTATATTGCCATATTAATTAATTGTAAAGGAGTAATTAAAAATGGAAACAAGAGAAACTAAGACTGGGTTCTTTGTAGTAGCTAAGCCTGGTGAGGATTGTGATATCGTCAATTATGAATGGAAAGGTTGGTCTAATGAAGATGAAAAGAATTCATCTGAAAGAGAACTGATTGGAGATATTGCTAAGTTTGTAACTGGCGATATTAAAGGAAAAGTTAGAAATATGGGTTATATGCCGCAGCCTATTAATTTTTCTACAGCATTTGTAAATTACGATCAATTCTCTGAACAAGCAAAATATAATGTAGCTCTGTTCGGAAATCCTTTATTCGGTTCTATTCTCTTTATGGGTGTAGATCTTGAATCAGAAGGTGGAGATATTATTCTATTTAATGAAGAACAAGCTAATGAAATTGCTGGTTTCATTAATAATTTTAAGCATTTTGAAAGAGATGCTGGAATTTATAAAATGATGTCTGAAACAGATAAGAATGAATTTCTTAAGAAATTCATTGATGAGCAGACTAATGTAATTGATGAAACAGTAAATAATTCTACTCCAGAGGTAGATGAAGAAATTTCTAAGGCTCATGAAGAACTTGAAAAGATGAGAAAGGAAAATCCTGAAGCTGTTGAAAGAGCTGAAAGAGAGCTAAACGAGGAAGTTACTGAGGAAGAAGCCTTTTCTTAAATTTTATTTCCCTAAGAGATATTTTTCTCTTAGGGAAATTTTTATTTAAATAATACAAGAATATAATATTATATTACTAGGAGGTAAGATAAATGAATAAAAATACGTTTAATATTATGGTTTTAGGAGACATTCATTTTGGAAAAAAGAATGATTCTAAATTATACTCAGATTTGCAAGAATATTTCCTAAATTATATTCCTAGTTTTGAAAAGGAATATGGAAAATTAGGAATGATTGTAATTGCTGGAGACTTATTTGATAGAATTATTAAAATGAGTGAAACTTCTTCAAACTATGTTCTTAAGTTTGTAGAATCATTATGTAATATTTCAACTGAGTCTGGAGTATATCTTAGAATTATAAAGGGTACTAAAGGTCATGACTTCAATCAATTAAATAATTTCCTACATCTTGAAGCTAAGAATCCTTTATTTAAAATTATTAATACAAGAGAAAAGGAAACTATTGAATGGGGAGATTACTTCTATAATATTTTGTATCTTCCAGAAGAATATCCTGAAGATTACAAGAAATATTATAAAGGATATCTTGATGTCAAAAAAGATGAAGATAAATATGATTTTATCTTTGGTCATGGAATGATGGACTTTGTTGCTTTTACAGGTGATGAAAATATTTTAAGAAAGATTAAAAGAAATGAAGCAGTTCATAAAGCTGATAATCTTTGTAAGATTTGCAATTACTATACCGTATTCGGTCATATCCATGATATGAAAGAATATAATGATAAAATCTATTATACAGGTTCTTTTGAAAGATTCTCATTTGCAGATCAGGAAGATAAAGGTTTCATTGCAATAAGTATTAATCCAGACGATGATTATCAGGAGATTATGTTTGTTGAAAATGAAAATGCTTCATCTTATTTCGTTCTAAATCTGGATGAATATGAATTTGAGGATACTGAATCAAAACTTACATTTATTGAGGAATGTAAAGCTAAGTATAATTATGTAAAGGTAATCGTACCAGAAAATGAAAAAAATAAAGATCTACTTAAAAAGGTAATATCTTCTGAAGTAAGTATTCAAATTAAAAATTCTGTTAAAGAAGAAGTAGTTGATGAACGCTACAGAGATATTGTTGAAAGAAAACTTCCTGTAGATCAGTCTATTGCTAAATTTATTGATATCGATAAGGGAAAGAAAATTCCTCTTACTACAATCAATAAAATTATTGCAAAAGAAAATTAAGATATATGAATCCCCATAGCTAATTGCTATGGGGATATAAAATTTTAAAAATAGGTGGTTTGAAACGTGTCAGTATCAATAACGAAAGAGGTTGAGCAACTATGGCTTACATTGAAAAGAAAAGTAAAAAATCTTTAAAAACTAAGAAAGAGAAGATTACTTATAAATTATCTATCAATACAATTATTAATCTTCTCAAATATACTTATTCAAATTCAGATTATCTTCTAGCGAAATCATATAAAAATCTAAAAAGATTTATTGACTCAATTGATGAAAATAGAAGCTATACTGAAGATGATGGAAATGTAATTGAGTACTTCAGAGTACTTAAAGAAGTATTAAATATAATTGATGAACTAGATGAGATTCCATATGGTTCTGAAATGATCGATTATATTTCAGAAAAATATCCAGAAGAAAAAGTATCATATAATACTCTTCAGACTATTTTTGAATCTGAAATGTTAGAAGGTGATATGCCTGATAATAATATTCAATATTGGAATAAATTTATTCAGGATAAACTTGATCATTTTTCAATGTTTAATAATTTGGATAAATTACAGGATGTAATAGATGCTTTTAAACTTCCAAATACATCTATTGATCCAAATAATGTAATTCCACTTGCAAGAGAAACTATTACAACATTGTATAGAGAATTACAGGCTAATAAATCTCCAGAACAGTCAAAACTTAATATATTTAATCCAATGTCGGATAATGTTAATAAAGTTGTAAAGACTAGTCTTGATAGTTTTCTCAATACTGGTTCAAAACTTACAACTGGTTATCAGGGTTTTGATAAAATGATTAAGGGTGGTTTACAAAACGGAAGATGTTATTTATTAGTTGGTATTCCAAAACATTTTAAATCAGGTGTTATAGTAAATATTTCTCTTAATACTTGTTGTTATGCTAAGAATTGGATTACTAAAAATCCAGATGCTATTCCTTGTGTAGTTTATTATACAATGGAAAACTCATTAAATGAAACTCTTGAAAGAGTATATAACTATTTTGGAATTCCATTCAATTTCAAATATGATATTGTAAAGAATAAAAATGGATTTGAAACCAAAAAGTATAAACTTACTGATGAAGAAGTTCAGATGGTAATTAACAGAATTCAGAAAGAAAGTTATGAAAAGACTGGTATTTGTTATATTATTGTATATGATAATAAGAGAACGACAGATACTAGTGCAATGTATACTCTTTATGATGAATTACTGGCTCAGGGATTTGAGATGATCATGTTAGCTCATGACTATATCAAGAAAATTCGTTCAGTTCAGCCAGCAGTAGATATTCGTCAGGAGTTAGGTAATGTAGTTGATGAATTTTGTACATTTGCTAAAGATAAGGATATTCCAGTAATTACTATTCATCAGTTTAATAGAGAAGCTATGAAAAAGGCTGAAGAAGAAGCTAAAGGTGGATTAAGAAAGGATCTAGGTAGAAAACTCAATGCTTCAATGGTTGGTGATTCAAATCTTGTTCTTGAGAATGCTGACGTTTCAATTGCAGTAGATAAAGAATTTGATGTTGAAACCAATCAGAATTATGAAACATTTCATATTCTTATGGCGAGAATTAAAACAGATCCTTTATTTGATTATATGGCACAACCATTTGATCCAGATCCTAAATATGATGGATTTAGAATTGCAGTAGATGTAGACAGAAAGACTCCTCTATATATTACTAAGATTTCTAAATTACCTGATGCTGGTGAAAGACAGAGTATTGATTCTTCAAATGATGCTGTCAAGAAGAGATTAGGAAATAAATCTGGTTTAAATAAATCTAAAGAATTAGAAGAAGAAAATGAAGATGCCGAGATGGAAGAAGAAGATCTTGCAGAAATCAATGAATTACTCGAAGATGATGACGATAGTGATTTTGAGGAGTAATTTATTTATGAGGGATATCAATTAAGATATCCCTCAATTTTTTTCTATTTTTAACATCCAAATATATTAATTTATTAAGAAAGGAATGATAATAATGGCTGAATATTCCAATAGCTCTATTGACAGTGGTCAAAAAAATGATTTACAAGATTCGGTAAATCATGCCAAAACCAATAAGCTATTATTAGATAATATTTCTAAAATTTATAATTTTGAAGATAAAATGATACTTCCAATGCATTTTTTAAGAAAATATGAAAATATATTTAAAACTAATCTAATAGAAATGGATTTAGATAAATCTTTATATTATCGTCCAGAGTACATTTCTAATTTAATTTTTGGTACAGTAGATCTTTGGTATCTAATTCTATTTGTAAATGATATGAAATCTCCTATGGATTTATGTACTGAAAAGATATTAGTACCGTCAAGTAATTATATGATGGAAGTTGTTAATAAACTTAAAATGCTTGAAACGGATGTGGAAAAATCTCATAAAGAACCGATTTATGTAGATAGAAAGTTATTAAAAGATGTTAATGAAGCATCAGATATAATCGTTGACAGTTCTAATAATTATAGACCGAAGATTATAGATGAATATGAAGAAATTTTCCCATTTGTAAGACCTTATGTACATTTTGATTTTTATATTCCCATGTCTTCAGCATCATCTCTTCCTGATGAAAGTGAAATTATAACAGATATTCCAAATTCATTTCCTCCATATTTTGAATATGAGGATAAGAAATATGGTTATATTTCTCTTCCAACGGATAATAAATACTTTACAGATTTTTCAACTTTAGAGCTTAAAAATAATATCTTTCTTGAAAAAGATAAGAATTATGTATTATTAAAAAGATATAATGGTGATGGTAATTTTAAGCTGATTAAAGATGAGTATAAAATTGTATTGAATGAAGATGAAAATCAACCAGATAGAGTTCTTTTTGATGAAGCTATTATGACATATGATTTAAGAGAAGGATGCATTCTTCCTGAATATGTTGTTTTTGAAATGGCAGTAAATATTAATGATAAACTTTATGATACGAAATTTTCATTAGAAGATAATAAATGGGTAGCTGTAATTGAAGAAGATATTGAATATTCGACAAAACTTGATATAACTAATATATCTAATGAATTAAATGAAAATGTTGAAGTAAGAATTCTTCTTCCAAAGGGAAATTATGAGGTAAAATTAGATAATAATCATAATAGATACTACATTCAACCAGATAATCTAAAAATTATAATTCCTGAAGATTATGGAACCGATCTTTCCGATAATTATCCTCTTAAAGATATTAAGTACTTTATCGAATATAAAGATAGAGAATTTGATCCTGAAAGAGCTATTCATTCAAATGAAGTCTGGTTAAATAAACCCAGTGGAAAAAATCTTAATATCGTTGAAGAACATGATGATGAATTTGAAAGATATTATAAAGAGTTGCCCAATAATTATAATATGCTAAGTAATATTACAGAGCTTAAATTCAATAAACGATTTGGCGGATATGTATTACAAGTAAATAATCCATTTATACCAGATATTGATAAGACTTATCAAACTAGACATCTACTTCAAATAATGATTGATGTTGAAAAAGATTTGACTTTAAATAATATAAATATTGAAGATTATTCTTTTTTAGGTTTCGATCTATATTATTCTTTAATGAGAAGTGACGATTCTTTAATTTCAGTATGTCCTCTTTATGTAATTTATGAAGTTGAAGAAGATAATGAAATAAAATACTATCATTTTAAACTTCCTTATGAAAAATTTATTGAGACTGAAATTGATGGAGAAACTCAAACATCTATTTTAAACCTTTATGAAACTACAAATAGAGGAAGAAAGAAAGTTTCTAATATTAAAAGAATTCTTCCATTAATTTACAATTGTGAAAATAAAGAGCATGTAAAACTTTGTAGAATTTATGTATCTAGTAAAATTAAAGTAAAGAAAGGACTTTCTACTGGAGATTTTTCATTTAGTTTAGCTGGATTTAAATTACACGGATTTAAATATAATGAAATAGCAAAAGAATTTAATTTAACCAGAAAACTTCGTGAACCAGAATCAACCATATATGATATTTATTATGATTATAATTATGAACATGAATTCGAAGGTCCTTATTTTGAACCATTTATTTTTGAACGTACTACTAATATTATTGAAGAATTAAATGATCCTGATGAAGATTTTTATGATGATGAAATTTCTCCAAAGAAAACTCATTATAAGGTATTTGAAATGGATAGACCTCTCAGAGCTGATAATGGAAAGCTTGAACCTATTAATTTTTCATTTGATATTACTAGAGATGAAATTGATGAATCTTTAAGAGATATTATATTTAAAGAATCCTTAACAGAAGCATATTTATTTAATTTAAATGGAAATAATAAGTTACCATTTAATTTAGATTATAATTATCGATTTACAATAGAAATTGATAGCGTTCAAAGAGATGAATATCATTCATATGCAAGTTCTTTAAAGTTTGGAATAGGTAATAATAAAAGTTATATGTTTTTCTTAACTGATAGAAGCTGGTCTATTGAAGAGGATCCTACTAAGACTTACTTTGATTGTTTCAATTTTGAGAATAAAACCATACTAAATTCTTATGATGATAAAAATTATTATCATATTTTAGAGAATGGTTTATATCTTGAAACTGAAGGAGGACTTCATTCTAATAAGATTTTCAAAGATATTCCTAATTTAACAATTAATAATTATGATATTAAACAAATAGAAACTGATTTGTTTAATTATCCAGTATATGA
>Ga0247611_10011327_pt1 | contig 10302 bp, 14 predicted proteins | sample 177DNAGHGhighgp2_FD_192422 | JGI IMG/M metagenome (GOLD analysis project Ga0247611, IMG submission 192422) | Sheep rumen microbial communities from Palmerston North, Manawatu-Wanganui, New Zealand - 1770 DNA GHGhigh gp2 | ecosystem: Host-associated > Mammals > Digestive system > Stomach > Rumen... | reverse complement strand
AAAACTATTAATCATGGGTAATGAAGCAAAACAAGATGTTAGTAATGTAAATACTGAACCTACATGGGGAGTGTTATTAGCCAGATTCCAGCCTGTTCATAATGGACATTTGGAGTTACTTAAACAAGCACTCAAGGAAAATGATAAAGTCCTTGTGTTGATAGGGTCTGCGAAAACGTTAAATAAACGTAATCCAATTCCTATTGAGGAACGTCAGATGCTGGTTGAGTCTGCTATTGCTGAGAAATTCACTGAGGAACAACAAAAGAATATTGTTGTTATGCAGTTGGAAGATCTGAGCACAGAGAAAGATAACACATACGAATGGGGATATTATCTTCATATTAATATTGCAGAAGTTACTGGAAGTGTATATTTTACACAGTATTATTCTGATGGTATGGAGATTGTTATGCAATGGTTCCCGCCGTTCGCTCGTAACAATTATATTTCATTTAAACTTAATGCTCGCGGAAGGATTTTTAATAACCTATCCGCAACAGCAGTTCGAAAAATGATTGTTGAAGATAAGAAGCAAGAGTTATCAAAACTCGTTCCAAGTTGTGTAATTGAGAATATGACAATTCTCAAACACCATATCTTAGCATCAAAACGAAATTCAGACGATCATGACGAAGACTAATGGAAAATTTATGAATGCTGAAGAAGCTTGGGCTAGCTCTGTTAATTCTGTAAAAACCATTATCGATATAATTGGTAAAGAGATTGATAAAGCTACGAAAGAGTCTAAGCTTAGCATTACTTTTTACTGGGATAAGTTCCCGGGTTGCGAAGAACTGTCAAATTACAACAAAAGAGATGTTGTCATTGAATATCTAGAACAGAAAGGTTATACAGTTTATGCTGACACATATTTGTCTAAAAATACTTTGGATATTTCGTGGAAACATAAAAAAATCTGATATAGCTAAATATCAAGATAAATTATCATATAGGGATCAAACGGTTCCTATATGATAAATTTTATTTTAATATTATGAAGAATATATCTTTTGGAAGACTAGTATATAAATTGACAAGAGTTAATATAGGAGAAGTTCGACTAGAAAACAATTTATATATAGTAGACACATATGAAACACATAGCGGTTATTTCTTATCAGAAGTAGCTGTTAATGAGTTTATAACAGAACATAATTTAGAAGGTACAGGGTTTTATATAGTTGAAGTATATGTATATAATCCTACAAATATATACCAATGTCAATCATCTTTGTATGAATATACATTAGATGTTAAAGCACATATTATTTGTATGAATGATACTTTATCATTCTCACCAAATATGAATGATGTATTAGCAGAAGAAATAACTAAGTTTCATGGTAGAGATGATATAAAAATCAAAAAAGGAGATAAAGCTTGGTTTTATAACGGAAAGGATCAAATTGTGCCATGTGAAATTGGTGAAATACCTTTCACAAAAGAAGAAGCAAAGAAATATGAGTCGTTAGATTTTTACGATGACAGTTTTTTGGTATATCCGTTACCAAAACCAGAATATGATAATCATGATCATATATTAAGCTGTTATGTTTTCAGTGAAGAAACATTTAATAAAATTATACATAAACGTTAATATGGAATCAGAAAATACAAACAAAAACAAGCTATCGGATTTAACAGATGATTTGTTATATATAGTCATAGCTAATCTTATTAGTGCCGATTGGTGTATAACAGAAGAAAGATGCGAATCATCTATAGAGTTACTTACTAAATTAAAGAATGAACTTTCAGAGTTAAATAATAGGCAAAAACTTTTAGATATGGTAGAAAATGGATTAATCATAGTAAAGCGAGATCTTGAAACTATTAAAAATACTAAAAAACACTAATTTATTAATCTTTTTTTTGGACTCTTATGCTTTAACTAAAATATATATGTTAACTTTGCATATGTAAAAATTAATAAAGATGGAGAGTTTACAAGAATTCTTACATAGGAAACGATTGCCTGTACGAGATATTTTAACAGGACCTTGTCGTATATCTGTAAAGGTTGATGGATCTGCATTCCAATCATATTATGATATGGATAGTGATATTTTGACCTTTGGTAAACGACCGGATTCATGTTATGTGAAGTCAGAAAAACCGTTATGTGAAATTGATAGGTTGATGAATGATTCATATAACAATGCATATATGCATCTTTCTAAGTATGAAGACATTCTTAAACAATATAAAATTATAAACTTTGAGGTTTTTGGTAATAATGATAACCATATTATCAATTATACTCAGAGATTTAAGAATAATATTGTATTGTTATCTTGCTTTAACTTTGATGGTTCACAGTTATCTGATGATGACCTTAATTTGTTAGCAAACAGGCTTGAAGTTTCAGTTAGAGATATTGTCTTTAAGCGATATGGCATTAACGATAAAATTGTTGATGACTTATTGGAAAATAAAGATGATGAAGAGCAGGTTTGGAATATTTTCTTTAGTGATGTTATATGGTGGGATTTATTTTGCGAAACATATAATATTGATAAAGATGATATCGATTCATTGGAAGGTTTCGTTTTAAACTATTATACTCAAAAACGGATGTTAAAGGTTTTAAATCCGACTTTTAACAAGAAGCTAACCGAGAAATTGAGTAATGGGAAAAAACAAAAACTGGAGAATTATGAAGATGTTTATGACTATGTTATGTCATGTTGTGAACATATAACACCTAAAAATGCAGATGCAGAAACATTATTATGTATGTATTATGCATGCTTAAAAAATGGTGTAAAAACTATTGAAAAAAGTTTGGAAAATAATTCAATTTTATGTTCACAACAAATAAATATCTTACTATTACGAGATAGTTATCCTCAGTATACGGAAGACATAAAATATCCAAATTTATTGAAGTTTATTTTTATGGGATTTCGTAATATGAGAAAGATAAAAACATTATGGTGTACATTAGATTATCAAGTAAAACTTAATGAATTTATTAGCAAACATATTAAAAACAATTAAGAATAAAACATATATAATTTAGAAATATGAATAAGAAAATAAACGATTTTTTTAGCAGTATTGATGATATCAAAGTTGATAACGAGCGAGTTGACGAACCTGGTATTGTCGATGATTTTGATGTTGAACAGACTCTTGCAGAGCTTGCAGCAGAAGGTATTACGGAAGATGAGATTGGTAAAATGTTCGATGAAAATCTGGAAACAAAAACCGGTGATAATATCCGTAAGCAGAAGCAGATCAACATTGATAATGAACTTGTTTTAGAATTCGTTGAAAAACCAACACATGAAAACTTCAATAAACTCTGGGCAAGGTTTTACTTTGGTGTAAAGGGCCATGCATATAAGTTTATGCATGACTGGGATCTTGCAGCAGATATGGCTTGTCAGACGTTCACCCGTGCTTGGGAGTTCAGAGAGAAGTATGACTATACCAAAGCAAAGTTCTCTACATGGCTTTACACAATTTGTCGAAACCTGTGTTTGGGTGAATTGAACCGCAAGAAGAAAAAGGATAATTATATTCCTCAAGATATTTCTGATGTGTATGATTCTGCAATGCTGAAATCCAGTATCGCTTCTTCTACGGACTCTACTCAGTACATTGTCGAGAAGGGTGATGTAGTTGGAAACAGTAATGAAGAGATCGTTTCTCGTATGTATGATGCAAGTATTAATGCTATCGAGAATATGGGCGGAGCATATAGTAAGATTCTTAAAATGAAGCTTGTCTATGATATGAAAATCCGTGAGATTGCAGATGAGCTTGGTATGAACGAGTCTACTGTTAAGAATTACCTGTATAAGGGTAAGGAAGCAGTTGCAGCCGATCTCAAGGTGAATCATCCTATGCTTTATGAAATGTATCTTGAAAGCTGTGCAGATGAAATGGCAAAAGTAATCTAATTTACAATGGGACTTATAACTAATATAAAGGAAAAATGGTATAACATTTAGGATAAATACGAACAATACTTATCTGATAAGAAAGCGAAAAAACGTTTTCCAAAAATAATTAAAGAAGTTGCTGAAGATAGAGAAAGTATCTTTAACCAGTATAATGTAAGGTATAGTGATAATTATAAGCAAGTTGTTTATGTTATCACTATACCTGAAGAATATCAGTTAAGAGGACAATCATGGCAAATTATGGATAAACTTAATGAAAACTCTTATTTCATTTCTAAATATTTAAGAGAAAATTTGGGAATAGGAGATAATTTAAGTATGCCAGAATATTATCATATTGAAGATCCTACTATGAATGATGTGCCTAGCTGTAAATATCTATCAGTATGGACTTATCGTCCAGTCTTAGAATCAAAAAAAGTACCATATATAATTAATTCAGTTATATCTATTACTTCAATAGGTATAATTGGAGTTATAATTGCATCTATACTATTATTATGAAGACATACAGAAATATATATTTTCTTAAAAATATAATGACCAAAGGAAGAGGAAAAATGGATATTTAGTATTACGGATAGATTTATAGTAATGCTAAAGACATAAAAGATTTTAACAAAATATTTGATAAGAACCAAGATTTGGTTGTTTCTTGCACTAAATGTTTTATGAATAAGCTTGGTCAATTAAAAAAAGTTAAAAAACCTTAAACAAACAAATAAATTATACATATAATTAAAAAATAAAATATATTTTATGGCAAAAGAAGAAGAAACCGTAAAAACAGCTGTTGAAGAAATGGATGAAAAAATTGAACAAGAAGTTCAAGATAAAAACATGGAAATCGATGAGTCTTTGCTTCCAGATGATATAACAGAAGAACAAAAAGAATATGCTCGAATAACTGTTCGTAAAGAATTTAATGAAAAGTTTTCGAAGTGGGCTTATATTGAGGAAGAAGATTGTACAGATGATGAACTTCAGGAAATTAAGAAAGAATTCGAAGATTATCTTGAAGAAAACAAAAATAAGATGTACAAAATCGCTTCACATGAAGATGGATTAGCTTTGAATACTGCGAAGTTTTTGAAGAACTGGAATGAAAAATTCAATGCTTGGGAGAAAGGTTCATGGAGAGGAATTATTCATTTTGACAAAGTTATTTCAAAGATTATTGAAGAGCTTGAAGCAGATAGTTCAAAGGATCTTGAGATTGATTATTCATCGCTGATTTTCTTATACCAGTCAATGTATGAGCCAAAAGGTATGGGATTAGAGTCAGCAAGAAATATGGCAGTATTTGAAAACTACAACGAAGAAACAGGTATGCCATATGAAGAAAATATCCCTATTACATATAGTGGTATTTTAGAGAAGATTACGATTGAAGTTCAGATGTTGAGTAATGTTGATAAGAAATTGAATATCCTTAAAGAACGAGTTAATTTAGCATATGCAGGTCTTAAGATGACTCTTAAGATTTCAAGGCTTGAAGAGTTCTTGGAGTTCTACGATGCAATTACCGCTGAACATGTAGATCAAGATCCAGATGTAAAAGAAGCAATTGATAAGCAAAAGTAAAAAATTGTTGGTTTAATTGATAAGTTTCATAATAGTTAATGGTGAGTAGATGAATATCAGAAATTGATATTCATCTATTTTCGTTAAATAAATATAAAAAGAAAAATTTAATATTTATGGAATATATAGCAAAGACACCTAATATCTTATCAAAATAGGATATTAAAAATATCACATAGAATATTAGTCCGGAAGAAGCGAGATATGTTAATGATATTCGTTCAACAATAACAGACACTAATGCAAATTCAGAAACTGCTGATGATGTTATATTCTTAGCTAAATTGTTAGGCTTCAAAAATAAGTTCCATGCGAATAAACTTGTTGATGGAAACTATAATTATAAGAATGTTATTGGAGATTTTTATTGGATATTACACGATTATACAGATAACATGTTTTAGATTATCCAATCAATCATTGGTGAAATTCAAGGAGCTGATCTTGCTGAAGTTAAATTACCAGTTTCAGATAATCCATTAGAGCTTATCAATGAACTTAAGATAATGATTTAGAATTTTGTTAATAAGCATAAAGAGGATAATGAGTATATTGGTGCTGTATCTAAGAGCAGTGATTTCTTAGCAACAGTTCATAAATATATCTATAATTTCAGATTAGCGAAAGTATCGTCTAACAGTTATGCTGAGTAGATTTCTGTACCTAACCCTGAAAGTCCAGTTATAATGTTTTAATAAAAATAAAATATAATAATATGTAGCCAATAAATGCTCCGTCTGTAAGGAATTATAATAATGTTGGCACTCGTAATAATGGTTTTGAATATAAGTTAATGCCTTTATCGTTTAACTTATAGTAGAAAGGTAATGATAATACACATAATGAATTAAACGGTAGGTTTAAATATAATCATGGAGATCTTGTTTCAGGAATGTGTGTATATGATAAGAAAGACCATTATGGAACAATAATTAATATCCTATACGACGAAAAAACAAATAAACCAAAAATTGCTTATATACTTGATGCTGAATCCAGTTTAGTATTACCATTAGTATACAGCTCTTTATTTAAAGCTAAATATGAAAAGATAAACTGGGATGCAGACATAGAATAGCTAAACAATTTATATAGTTAAATTTGATAAATAATAAAAGAAACATAGACTCTAATATGCGATTAATAAAAGAAGAATACATAAACAGTACAGAACAGATGGCAGGTAATATGAAAGCCAGTGCAAAACAATAGAAGAAATATGATAAAGATTTTGAATCTAGAAAATAGTTTGCAATATCTGTTCTTGGAAAACTGACATATAACAAATATTATAATAAAGGTATATTTGCTCCACTACCTTTATCAGCTATAAAGTTATCGTTTGAAGATTTTTATCAATTAAATCCTAATAATAAAAATATAAAGATGCTGGATAAAGATGATATCGCTAAAACAAAAATGGTCATTAAGCATCTGAACAAATATAGTAATAATGAAATTTATAGGGTTATTGATAATGGCTTCAAATATATGCTTCAAACGAATACAGTATTAAAAACGTTTGATGATGTTATAGATTTATTAGTTAATATCAATAAGGCATATAAGACAGCATATAGAAAGAAAGATAGTGATAATGATATAAATTGGAAAGGCATATCATTAAAATTCAGAAAATATTTAAACTAACACATTATACGTTATGAAAACTTCAAATAAACTTGACAATTATTTTGATAATTGGGATGATGAAAATGTTTCAAATATTAGAACAAGAGGTACATACCCAAATGTAAAAAGACATCATTGTCATAGACATAGATTCTATTTTGAGACTATTAATCAGCACAAACCATATGGTATGGCAACAATGTGCTATGATATGTTTGATGATCGTCCTGATTGGTTCCGCTTCCATAAGAAAAGAAGAAAACCATTGTATGAAGAGATTGATCATAATGATCCAGATTATGATGTTAGTATGCATGAAGATTCATGTTTACATATACCGCATAATCATGTTCATTTAAAACCGGTTCGTCCAGTTGACGACCCAAATGAAGAAATTGGAGATTTCATTGAAATTTAATATTTGTTCATATAAAAAGAAACGACATTGATTCAAAAATCAATGTCGTTTTAATTTTAATATTCCGTGTAATATTAGAGACATACTTCATCCCAGAAGTCTGCTCTGAACGTCATATCTGCTGAAAGCAAGTCGTTACTCTGATAGTTCAAAGTTGGACCACCAACACCGGTAGTTGGGAAAATATAATAAAATACCCATTGCCAGTATGGATTTCCACCTCTATCTTGCATAGTAACTGTCATTGAAGGAGCAACATAATCTTTCTTCAGACCTTCACGGCCAGTCAATGGATCATACATCATGTCTACCCATTCACGAAGGAACTTGTAAGTATAATTTTCAGGAGTTCCGTTATCATATGAAAGGTTGAGCTCAAAGTGTAATGATAAATCGACCGTAGTTCCACCTTGTGGAACAGCAGCAGCGAAGGTTCTCGTTGCGAATTTATAGTGCTGTTCAACAGTACCTGGATCTTTTGAAGCTGTGATCTGTCCGATAGATGTAACACCTTCAAGAATAATATTCATACGTTCGTCATCGCTCGTAGCCAACATACCGCGAGGTACTGTCATCTATACAGTAAACAAGTTCTGATAGATAGGTTCCCAAAGCGATGTTGAAACACGGCTATTTCTAAAGTGTGATAAACCTAATAGACCAGTAGATTTTTTTGGTACATCAGGGCCATTTGCTATAACTGCCATATTTTATATTAAATTATGTTTTTTATTATTTATCTATAAAAAAATGAAAAAAATCAGACTAATGTAAAAAAATGCATATAATTATAGTTTATTGATTATTTTTCTTTTTCTCGAAAAATACATTGATAAATATATAGACCGTTTTTATAGTGAAACAGTTTTTATATTGAATAGACTTTTTACATAAAAATGTGTATAACATTAAAAATAATATTAAAAATAACATTTAAAATTTAATTTTTTATTATGAAGAAATTGGTTTTAGTAGCAGCAGCTATTTTCGCACTTAGCTTCGCTTCGTGCAACATGTGTTCAAATGAGACCGCTAATCAGAATGATTCTATCGTTGGTGCAGCTGACACCACCATGGTTGTTGATTCTGTAGCAGCTGATTCTGTAGTAGCTGACAGTGTAGTAGCACCTGCAGAGTAAGTATTAAATACTTTTATTGGTATTGTTACGGTTTATAAATCCGTAAGTTAGTGAACACATTTCGAGTTAGACAGAAATTTTAATAGATAAAACAAGATGCTGAAAATAATCAGTATCTTGTTTTTTTATAAATAAATATTTAAACTTTTTGATATTATAATGGCAACATGGAGCGAAGTTGTTACTAAAGTAGGTAAATGGTATGAAGCAAATGTACATACATACTAGGGGACAAGAAATAAACCAAGAAAAAATCATCCAGTAGAATATAAATCACCATATGGATCTGTATGGGATGACTGTACTGGTTACGTTTCTTCATGTTTACAGATATTCGGAGTATTTAAAAAAGGAGAAAGGTATGGTTCAGAAGGTTTTGGTTTAGCTTCATGTGCAGATTTTAAAAGATGTGAGAAAAGTTTATTAAAAGGCGGATTCGTAAGATTACCGTTTTCGTGGGCAACAGTTAGACCATTTGATATAATAAGTGTATTTGAAGGAAGAGGTGCTGGTCAAAAACATCATGCAGAAATATATGCAGGTAAAATAAATGGAAAAGACTATTCATGGAGCTGGGGAAGTATACATGATAAAATAGTTAAACCTGGTGTTGGAATGCCTTGCCCATCAGCTAAATATGCATATAGATGGATATGGAGACACAACGGTACAAATATTGATACACCGATATATTTAGATGATATGACATATCAATAGTCTATGAATCAAGGATATGGAACCGGAGGTTTATTAAATAATGTCCCAGGTGAATCAAATGCATATCCTGTTCATGATGAATATGTAACGATTACTGCACAATATGGAAATATATTTGAAAATACAACTGATAATGCCATTTCAATAGCATCAATGATGAATGATGCTTCGTGGTTAAATCCGTCAAATTTTGGAAATACACATATAAGGATATATTCAACTAATGATTCTTCTATAGTTCTTGATGAACTTTCTTTACCATTATATCATCAGAAAGATAATTATGCGAATAAAGGTATAAAAGGTGAAAGAGAACGAGATAACACAGCAAGAATAGACCGAAGTTTATATGAAACTACAGACTCGTCAACCAACCAAACTCAAACTGTTGATTCGTCAACCAATAAAACTACTACAGCATAACTATGGCACTTTATAAATCAGATTAGGCCGGTGTTTTAAGAGGAGTTTACATCGCCAAACGACTTATATAGGAATGGGGATTAAAAGATTTTCAAGCAGCTGGTTTTCCGGGATGTTTTATGGCGGAATCTAGATGTGATCCTAAAGCATATAATAAAGCAGAGAAATCTGGTAGATTTAAAGGTTCATCTGCAAACGGTGGCGGATACGGTGCTGGATTAGCACAATGGTCAAATACATGGAAACAATCTATATAGAGACAGTTTAATAGATATACACCAATAGAATCTTGGACTTTAGATTAGTAGATATAGATTGTTATAAGAACATGTAAACCAACATTCATTAATATGATAAAACGGTGTTCTAGTGCTGCAGAAGCAACAGATATAGTCTTAAGAGGATATGAAAACGGCGGAGGTGGAACTGGTGGTTTAAGATCCAAACAATCCATGAAAGCATATACATGGTGTAA
>Ga0247611_10011326_pt1 | contig 10303 bp, 9 predicted proteins | sample 177DNAGHGhighgp2_FD_192422 | JGI IMG/M metagenome (GOLD analysis project Ga0247611, IMG submission 192422) | Sheep rumen microbial communities from Palmerston North, Manawatu-Wanganui, New Zealand - 1770 DNA GHGhigh gp2 | ecosystem: Host-associated > Mammals > Digestive system > Stomach > Rumen ... | reverse complement strand
CCGTTCGTGCGCGAGGGCGTCAAGTGGATATATTGGACGCATAATGTTCAAGATGATTATGTGGTAGATGGCCAGATTATACCTTATCGCAAGTACCACAAGCTTGAAATTAAGGGTGACACTGTTATCAACGGGATGGCCTATAAAGCCATGCACAAGTACTCGGGCCATGCTATCGATGAGGAAAACGACACGGTGCCTATCTATCTGCGCGAGGCCGACAGGAAGGTATATGGCATTGTGCCTGATCGCAAGTTTTATAACGATTGCGAAGTCGGTGGTTTTGATCTTTCAGATGATTTGTATGAAGGGAAGGAATTCGTCCTCTATGACTTCGATACGCCTGAAATGTTCTATATGGACTGGTTCCATGCACTGGGCCCAGGATATGAAAGCATCGGACTTTCTTATGAGGGCATCAGCGAGATCACAGCAGGCTCGTACAAATGCCGTCGCCATACTTTCTCAGTGTATGATAAAGAAGCTTACCTGATTGAGGGAATCGGTTACGATGGCAGCTATGGCTACACATTGCATTATTTTGACTTCGCCATGTCAATTAACGATGTGGGTCATTGCCTGAGCCACGTTATTGAGGGAGGTAAGGTCATCTATAAGGGATGTGGCTACGACCCAAACATCCGCGTGGGCATTGACGAGGTGGTGGAGGACAAGGTGAGCCGTCCGCGGGATCCACGCTACTACGACCTGATGGGCCGCCCGGTGGGCACCCAGGTGCCTGAGGCCCCCGGCATCTACATCCACCAGGGCAAAAAGATTTGTGTAAGCCAAATGCCATGATGCTTGCATCAATGGCTGAGGCGCAACCAAATTTATGCAACATTATCGTGAGATAAGGGGAAAATCAATCCCTGGCCACTGTGAAAAATAGGCATCTGCGCAAATCCGAAAATGCGCAGATGCCATTTATTGTTGTTTAGCGCCCTTTTTCGTCACGATGGCGAGCACCGGAAAAACAATGAGGCGGCTTGTGAAAATCTAGAACACCATTTCACCGTCAAAAGAGATGGCGTCGCGGTCATGGCCGTACACGTCGATGATAGCTTTGCCGTTGGTGAACATGTCGATGCGGTAGTGATAGGTGTCCTCGTCGTTAGTGACATTAAACTCGATGATGTATCGGTTGCTTGTTGACCGTGACACCTTGTAGTCGGTTATCTTGCCCTTGAAATTTAGGCCCTTGCCGCCCCCATAGGGCAGGCGGTAGGCCTCGCCCACGTAGGGCAGGTAGCTGTCCACATCCTCACCATTCACCTTCAGCATATAGTCCGAACTCACGTGGCGCGGCATGCCGCCCAATGGCTTCATCCAGTCCACCGCAATAGTATAGCTGCCCTGGTCGACCGCCGCCTGTACCTGTTGCGCGACTTGTGTCTCGCGTTCAGCCTTGGTCAGTCCGTTGCCTGTGCCGCATGCAACCAATGCTGCCAGCATGGTTGCAGACAATAAGCAGGAAAACAATTTCTTCATAGCTGGCTTATTCAACGACGTGGTACTGGTCGCGTGGCCGCCAGTTGGCGGTGAGAATAGTCATCACCACGATGGCAAATACCAGGGTGAGGATAATCATGGACAGGAGCATATACTTGGAGAGCATGCGGCCCATCACGGCGGCATAGATGTCGCCCATGCGGCTGATGATCAAATCCATCGCCGTCTGGTAGTCGATCCACAGGACAATGCTCTTGGAGAAGGGGATGAGTGACATGGCGGCATAGCTGGCAATCACGCCCATGCGGCCGCGATAGTTGCCACACAGCTTGCGCAGCCCCTCGGCCACGCATCCCAGCCCGACGCATCCCAGGGCATAGTATTCATGCCCCTGCCCAAACAGGAACTGTACCATCAACAGCAGCAATGCACACAGTATCGCTATTCCGGGCATGGGATGACGCTGGCACAGCTTGAAGTAGGGCCAAGCAGCCAGCACGGCAGCAAACACACCGCTGTAAGTCCACCCAAAAGGATGAAAGAAGCCCAGCAACTCGACGATTGACATCGCAACTACATACAAGATGGCCAAAGCCAACACTCTTACAACCTTTTCCATATCAAATGAGAATTGTTATTGCGGCAAAGGTACATCATATTATTGACAAATCAGCCAAAAAATGCGATAAAATAGCGTTTTTTCTCCTTTGGGAGTGATAAACCATATAAATCGGGCTATAAAGTGACGATTTCTTAGGTAACGGCCAGGGCAGGATGGGTGTTGATGTCATGGTGTTGACAAAAAAAATTGTACCTTTGCAGCCGTGAAGATTGTGCGCACCTCGATATTGCCGTTTCGCGGTTTCTCGGCGATCAACCTGCTGGGCGTCCTGTTTGTGCATCATGGTGTTTACTTGAGCAACGAGTTGATCAACCACGAGCGCATCCACACGGCACAGCAGCGCGAGATGCTGTTTGTGTTCTTTTACCTGGCTTATCTCGTCGAGTGGCTGGCAAGGCTGCCCATGAGGGGTAATGCTTACCGCAACATCTCGTTTGAGCGCGAGGCCTATGCCAATCAGCGTGATCTTCACTATCTGGAGACGCGGCGGCACTATGCGTGGCGCCAATACATGAAGCGTCCCCGCTATCGCATGAACAAGAAAAAAAGAAGATGATGAAGAAAAGGATAACCTTAACTATTGCATTGGCACTTGCCTGCATGTCGCAGCTTGCGGCCATGACGCCCCAGGAAGCGGTCAACCGCTTTGTGTCCCACAGTTCGTTGCGCTATGCATCGGTTGGAGTTCAGGTGATAGACCTGGATTCGGCACGCTCCATCGCCAGTTACCGTCCCGAGCAGGCCAATATCACAGCATCGACGATGAAGACGGTTGTCTCGTCGGCTGCGTTGGGGCTGCTGGGACCTCACTTCCGGTTTGAGACCCCGGTCTATCTTGATGGCGTGGTGCAGGACGGATGCTTCAAGGGCAATGTGGTCATCCGTGGCATGGGAGACCCCACACTGGGCTCGGTGTTCCTGCCCTGCCAGGCCAGTATCGTGAGTGAAATCGTGGCTGCATTGCGTGCCCGTGGCATCACTGCTGTCCAGGGGGCTGTCATCGGTGATGACAGCTATTACAGCTATCCCTATTATGACGAGGACTGGGATGTGGGCGACCTGGCCTACGACTACGGGGCCGCCGTCCATGCGCTGAACTTTCACGACAATCTGGTGACGGTGTCATGCACCACCGACGGCCGTGGACGGGTGTCGCAATCGTCGTTGACGCCGGCGGTGCCGGGCTTGAAGGTCATCAGCCGCTGTCGCGCTAGCCGACGCAATGCCATTACCCCTTATCTGGACTATAGTGTCCCCGCCCTGGTGTTCACGGGCGAGACCACTGGCCGCAGCTGGCGCAACACCTATGCCAATCCCACGCCGGCTCCCATGCTGGTCGATAGCGTGGAGCGGGCCCTCGTTTCAGGCGGCATCCGTTACACCCGCGATCAGGAAGCCCGCGCATCGATTGCTGCTGCCGACAGCGTCTTGCTCGTCTTGCACAAGTCACCCGAGCTGACCGAGGTCATCACCTCGCTGCTGGACCGCAGCGACAACATGTTTGCTCACGCACTGTTGCGTGCCATCGGTGCCCGTGAGTGGGAACTCAAGGGCAACACCCACCAGCCCAGCGACCTGGACCAGACGGGTGTCGCCGCTGTCAAGCACTGGCTGGAGCTGCAAGGGATTGATGCCGAGCCGCTGTTCATGCGTGATGGCAGCGGTCTTGCCCGAGCCAACAAGGCCTCGGTGGGATTCTTTGGCGACATGCTCACGATGATGGCTCATCGCCGTTTTGATGGCGTGAGACTGTGTGACCTCATGCCCAAGGCTGCCGACCGCGTGGGCAAGACGCTGGAAAAGAATCCGTTGAACGACCGCATCGTGCTCAAGTCGGGCAGCATGCGGCATGTGCAGTGCTTTGTGGGCTACTATCCGGCCCAGGAGCCGCACTACGCCTTTGCCGTGCTGGTCAACAACTTCACCTGCTCCAGAGCCAGCATCAAGGATCAGATCGGCACCTTGCTTTGCAATCTTTTTGAAGGAAAATAGTTGCTGTTTCAAAAAAAATGCCTAAACTTGCAGGTTTAAAAAGAAGGGTCTAGCCCTGGCGCATGATAGCCAGGTGATAATAACACTGATGATGATGAACATGTCGATAGAAAAAATGTTGTCTCATGTCTATGAGATCGAGGGACTGATGCTTGTGTCTCGCCGCCTGGGCGAGGAGAACACGCCCGATGTCATTACCAACAAGCTGCACCGCAAGGTGCGTGAACTTGCCGAGATGTGTGGCTTGGAGATGGCAGTGGCTCAAGAAACCGCATCCGAGCCTGCACAGCAACCTGTCAAGCAGGCTGTTGCCCAGGGTGAGCCAGTACAGAATGAACCTGAGCCTGTACAGGAGGGCTTGCCCGAGGAGGACTATGATGCCGACGAGACCTGGCAGCACGATAACGGTGAGGAGTTTGGAGAGGTGTTTGAACTCAACTATGAGGAGCCCCGGCATGAGCCCGTTGCAGGTGGTGAAGTGCCTGTTGCCGACCGTGAGCCCGACGATGACATCACCGTGGAGTTTATCGAGGCCGATGACGAGGCTATTGACGAGGCCATTGACGAGCAACCGCAGCGTCAGGAACGTCCTGCCGCTGTCCCGCCTGTGTTCAATCCCAAGGGCGAGCCTGCTGACGTCATCCCGCCAGTGGAGGCTCCGTTACCCCAGGTCGTCAATGATGAGCCGGTTCCCGACCCCGATCCCAATGTCCTCCCCGAGGTGGAGGAGGAGCCGGACATCACCGTCGAGTTTATCGAGGCCGATGATGTTCCAGTCCCCGAACCCGAAGACTTGCCCATCCCGCCCACGCCCACCGAGGTGCCCGTGTCGCAAGACCCCGTGTCGCCGTTGCGTGTTGACGAGAAGCTGCAACGCCACCTGTCCAAGGACATACGCAAGGCCTTGTCCATCAATGACCGTTTCCGTTTCCAGCGCGAGCTGTTTGCCGGCAGTGCCGATGCGTTGAATACCGCTATCGAGCACATCGAGGCGATGCGCAGCTATGGCAATGCCGAGCTGTACTTCTACAGCCAGTTGAATTGGGACCGAGAGAACGAGGTCGTTAAGGACTTCATGAGCCTCGTGCGCAATCACTTCCAGTAAAAACCTGTACTGCACTGCACGATATGGCTGGAAAACTGTATATTGTGCCCACTCCCGTGGGAAACCTGGGTGACATGACGCCGCGGGCTGTCGAGGTGCTCAAGAGTGTGGATACCATCCTTGCCGAGGATACCCGCACCAGCGGCGTGCTGCTCAAGCACTTTGGCATCGACACGCCCATGCGCAGCCATCACAAGTTCAACGAGCATGAGGCGGTGGCGGCCGTTGTGGACCACTTGCAGGGCGGAGCGGTGATGGCGCTCATCAGCGATGCAGGCACACCGGGCATCAGTGATCCCGGCTTCCTGCTGTCGCGCGAGTGTCGCCGCCGGGGCATCGAGGTGGAGACCTTGCCAGGCGCTACAGCCTTTGTGCCGGCACTGGTCAACTCGGGGCTGCCGTGTGACCGTTTTGTGTTTGAAGGTTTCCTGCCGCCCAAGAAGGGCCGTGCCTCACGCCTCGACGAGCTCAAGGAGCAGCCCTTGACGATGGTGTTCTATGAGTCCCCCGTCAGGCTCTTGCGCACACTCCAGCAGTTTGTGGAGGCCTTTGGCCCCGACCGTGATGCCAGTGTCGTGCGGGAAATCAGCAAGCTGCACAACACGACCCACAACGGTACCCTGAGTGAACTCGTGGATCACTTCACAGCCCATGAACCGCGTGGCGAGATTGTCATCATCGTTGCCGGTGCGCCCCAGGCTGCTGTGGCCAAGAAGGTGGACAAGTATGCCGCCTTCAAGGGAAAACAGGCCAGGATATAACAAATTGCACTATAACTACGTTAATCATTCAAGTAAGAACAAACCAATAATAAGTAAGAACAAACCAATAAAAGCCTTTAGGATATGAAAAAGATTCTCTTTTTTGTCGGCCTGTTGATAGGCATCGCAGTGTTGCCCGCCTGTCAGCGCAGCAACAAGATGATGGATGAAGCGTCACGGCAGGACTCCATCAACATGGCATTGCAGGACTCGATAGCCACGGCCAATGCCGAGAAAGATAGCCTCATGGAGCTCATGGGTGACATTGCCGACGGCATGCAGCAGATCAAGGAACTGGAGGACATCGTGTCGGTCAATAACCTGAGTGGCGAAACCCCCGATCGCAAGAAACAGCTGCGTGACGACATTGTGCTCATCCAGCAAGCCATCAATAAGCACAAGAACCGCTTGACCGAGTTGGAGAACCGCTTGAAGCAGTCCACCAACTACAGTGCCACGATGCAGAAGTCAATCGCCAACCTCAAGAGCCAGCTCGAGGAACAGCAAAAGACCATCAACAGCCTGACAGAGCAGCTGGCTGCCGCTCACGTTCAAATCAAGAACCTCAATCAGAGTGTCGATTCACTGACTGCCGTCAATAAAACCGTCACCAGGGAAAAAGAAGCCGCACAGCAACAGACCAAGCAGCTCACGACCGAGGTGGACAACCTCAACACCTGCTACTATGTCATCGGCTCCAAGAAAGAGCTCAAGGCCAATAAAATCATCGAGACGGGCTTCCTGCGCAAGACCAAGATCCTGCAAGGCGACTTTGAGATGTCCTATTTCACCAAGGCCGACCGCCGCACCCTGAGCGAGATTCCCCTGCACAGCAACAAGGCGGAACTGATGACCAATCATCCCAAGGATTCCTACGAGATCGTGTCCAACGGCAATGTCAAGACGTTGCGCATCCTCAACGCCCACAAGTTCTGGGAAAAGTCCAATTTCCTCGTCATCAAGGTTGATTGATGAAGGTAGTACTGGCGCTGGATAAATTCAAGGGCTCGGCAACTGCTCGGCAACTCATGGATGCCGTGCGTGATTCCCTTGCTCAGCGTCAAGGCTTGGAACTGACGTGTGTGCCGGTCGCCGATGGGGGGGACGGCACGGTCGAGGTGCTGGCGGCAACCTGCCCGGGGCAATGGGTTACGGTGCCCGTCATGGGTCCCTTGCTGCAGCGAGACCCTGTCATGGCCAGCTACTACATGTGTGACGACGGCACTGCGCTGCTCGAGGTCGCAGCAGCCAGCGGACTGGCTCTACTGCCCGAGGGTGCCCGTGATGTGATGCATGCAACCACACTGGGCACGGGCCTGCTCATGCGTGACGCGATGGAGCGGGGAAGCAGGCATCTGGTGCTGGGGCTGGGTGGCTCGGCAACGTGTGACGCAGCGATGGGTATCCTGTGTGCACTGGGAGCAGAATTCCTTGATCGTGAGGGCCATCACTTGTATCCCAGCGGCGAGTCGCTGGTTCAGATTTCCCATATCGAGACCTTGGGCATTCCACAAGCTGTGCATGATTGCCGTTTCTCCCTCTTGACCGATGTGGATAACCCCCTGTGCGGTGAGCAAGGAAGTGCCCGCACCTTTGCCCCGCAAAAGGGCGCTTCTCCCGATCAGGTCGAACTACTGGAGCGTGGTATGGTCCATATCGCTGGGCTGGTGGGCTGCGATGTCGCCAATCTGGCTGGCTGTGGTGCGGCAGGGGGCATTCCTGCATTGATGATGCACCTGCTGGACTGTGAACTGCTGCCAGGTGCCCCCTATGTACTCAACCATAACGGTTTGCCCGAGGCCCTGGATGGCGCCGATCTGGTGATTACCGGTGAGGGACGGCTGGATAGCCAGACGCTCATGGGCAAGGGTCCCGGACTGGTCATCAAGATGGCACGAGAGCGTGGTATTCCGGTCAAGGCTGTGTGTGGTGAAATCGATTCCCGTTTTGACCCTGCGGGAGCAGGTCTGGCTGGTGCTGTGGCCGTGAGTGAAGGCTTGCCCCGCGACTTGGCCATGGATACAGCAGGAACGCTCACGCGTGTTGCCACGGCCGTCGCAGCCATGGTGAGCTAGCATTCACCTTCTTTTACATGTCGATGATGGCGGTGTGGTCGTTGATAACGGCCTCATGGCTGGTGCTGATGTCGTTCAAGTCCTCGAGGATGCTGCGCAACACCAGCTTGAAGGTGCCATAGATGCGCAACCGCAACGCGGCCTTGGCCAGCGGCTTGAGAATGCCTCTCACGGTGCGGTCCACCACCTGATCCACCCCCTGGATGAGCTGGTCGATGAGCTCCTGATTGTCATTGCCGCCCTCGTTCCCCTCGGCAAAGGTGATGTAGGCCTGAGTGACGGGTGCTTGCAGGTGCTTGAGCAGCAGGTGCGCAATGGCTTGCGGCGTGTCGGGAATATCGATGTAGCGCATCACAAAGCTGTGCTGGCTGCGGTATTGATCAATGGCCTGGCTGATTTCGGGCCAGTAGCGGGTGAGCACACCTTGCGTCATCGTGGGAATGCAGTTCTTGAACACCTCGCGGGCATGTTCGCCAAAGTCGGGATCCGAAGGCAGGCTGTGCAGGGTGATGCTGCGCAACTGCATCTTGCCTGACGTGGGGTTGCATGTGGCTATCCTCCACTGGCAGGGGTACCCCACAGCAGCTGCTGTGGCCACCTCGACCATGCTGCCACTGCGTGTGCTGGTCTGGCAGATGTCGCTGATGTGAAGATGCCCAGTGAAAATGACGTGGACGCCAGCATCGATGAGACGCTGGCACAGCTGGTGGGCGTCATCGACCATATAGGGCGAGGCCAGGGTATCCTCCATGTGGAAGTGGGGCACCAGGTGATGGTGCATCATGGCGATAACCCTTCGGCCTGCTGCGGTGGCAGCCGAAGCCTGCTCTACCAGCCACTGCTGGGTCGAAGGCTCCAGATTGCCGCTGGTCTTGCAGTGGTCACGGGCGTCGCCACGCGAGACAAACGTGTTGAGCCTGTCCATGCAGGCATCGATGGCCAGAATCGTCAGGTGAGGTGTGATGTCGCGGCAATAGCTCAACGTGTCATCGTCACGACGCGAATGCTCGTCATATCCCGCATGGCGGTAGATTGCCGCAAAGTCCTGGCGGGTAATGGTGTCGGCTTGCGTTGCAGTATCCCCGTCATAGGTCTTGGCATCGGGATTATTGATGTCGTGGTTGCCGGGGACGACGAGCACCTGGATGCCAGCGTCGGTCAAGCGCTGCAGGCGGTCGGCAACGAGCAGGTGGCTCGCACGTTCACCGTCCTTGGTGAGGTCACCGGTGACAAGTACCAGATGGGGCTTCAACTCGATCATGTCAGTTACCAGAGTATCAAGGATCTCGACACTCTCACGCAGCATCTTGCGGTCACGGCTCAAGTATTGCTCAAAGGCACTGCCGTCCTTCTTGAGCAACTCGGGTGCCATCACGTGCAGGTCGCTGATGACGGCTATCTTGATGTTTTCACGTCTTGCCTGTTCCATAAGAGGGTGAAGGAAATTACAAAACTGTCTATGAATCGATTCAGCAAATCTATTATTACGCAAAGCCATCAAGTCGCTAAGGTGCTGTTTTTAAGTCATTTGAGATATGTTTGCTGATTGGACAATCTTCTTGAGATGAAATACCGTCTCTTTAAGCAATAATCGTAATGACACTATAGAATTCTGATTGTTAAAGACTTATCGCATTTTTGCGGCAAGGCGTGAGGCTTTTGTATTGTGGATTAGCTGAATTGTTTCATGGCTACAAATATAGCCTTTTTTCATGTGAAATCACACATGGTTTAAGAAAAATTTCCTATTTTTGCATCAAGAACTCATTCACAAGACACATGGAACGCTTTTTCAACACCGCAGGGCCCAACAATCCTGAACTGCAATACACGATTGACCCGCTCAACCGCTTTGACCTCGATGACATCTTGATGCTCATCAGGCAACAGAAGTACTTTGTCCTGCACGCACCCCGCCAGACGGGCAAAACCTCGTGCCTGCTGGCTCTGCGCAACTACCTCAACGAGCACGGCGACTACATCTGCGTGTATGCCAACGTCGAGGGAGGACAGGCCGCTCGCAACGATGTGGCCAGCGTGGTGGCAGCGGCCTGCGATCGCATCGCTGATGAAACCAGATCCATCCTGGGCAACGATTTGTCAATGCAAGTCAGGGAGGATGTGCGGCAAGCAGACAAGAACAACATGCTCACGCGTTTCCTATCACGATTAAGCGAGGCTCTTCCCAAGCCGCTGGTGCTCTTCCTGGACGAGATTGACGCCCTGGTGGGTGATTCGCTGGTGAGCGTGCTCAGGCAGATACGCGCAGGATATGCCAACCGCCCCAAGTCCTTCC
>Ga0247611_10011325_pt1 | contig 10304 bp, 11 predicted proteins | sample 177DNAGHGhighgp2_FD_192422 | JGI IMG/M metagenome (GOLD analysis project Ga0247611, IMG submission 192422) | Sheep rumen microbial communities from Palmerston North, Manawatu-Wanganui, New Zealand - 1770 DNA GHGhigh gp2 | ecosystem: Host-associated > Mammals > Digestive system > Stomach > Rumen... | reverse complement strand
CCATGAACGGAATTTAGTTTTACAAATAAAAGAGTTCAACTATTTACAGCGGAATTTACTTTTTCAATTAACTGTTGTCAAAATTTATTAATTTTTATATTGAATTTAATTTAAATATATGTTATATTATACAGGACGTTAGCTTAGGTTATCGAGCATTTCCTCGTTCGTAATCCAAGTTAATCGCGAATATATAATTTAGGAGGAAATTCAATATGGCATTAACAGCAGTTGAAAAGAAAGAAATCGTTAAAAAGTTTGGTAAGAATGAACAAGATACAGGTTCTGCAGCAGTTCAAGTTGCTATTTTAACTGAAGAAATTTCACGTTTAAATAAGCACTTAGCAGACAATCATCATGATTTCTGTTCAAGCCGTGTTTTACTTGTTAAGGTTGCTCAAAGACGTTCTTTATTAGCTTATATTAAGAAGAACAACTTAGAAGAATATGCTAGCCTTATCAATGCATTAGGATTACGTCGTTAATCATAAATTGCAAATTAAAGAGTTCATTATTTGAACTCTTTTTTTATTTGTATTATAATCAAAGTGAGGTACAAATTTATGGGATTTTATGATTTGAAAGTTTTAGATAACATTGGAAATGAGATTAGTTTATCTGAATATAAAGGGAAAATATTATTAATTGTAAATACTGCAACAGGTTGTGGATTTACACCTCAATATGAATATCTTGAAAGAATTTATAATAAATATAAGGATTTTAATTTTGAAATTTTAGATTTTCCTTGTAATCAATTTGGCTCTCAAGCTCCTGGTGATGATAAAGAGATTAATCAATTTTGTACTCTAAATTATCATACAACATTCAAAAGATTCAAAAAGATTGATGTCAATGGTCAATCAGCAGATCCTTTATTTAAATATTTAACTTCTAATACTAAATTTGAAGGCTTTGATTTAAGTAATAAGATTGGTATGTATTTAGACAATATGTTTAAATCACAAGATAAAGATTATGCAAAAAAATCTGATATTAAATGGAATTTTACTAAATTTTTAATTAGTAAAGATGGTAAAATTTTAAAAAGATTTGAACCTACTGCAAGTGAGGAAGAAATCGTAAAAGAAATAGAAAAGGTATTATAAAATGGAAAATAGTGGAAAAAGTAGAGAAAATAAGATTGTAAAGGTTTCAATAATTGGAATTATTACTAATATTTTATTAGTTATAGTTAAAGCTATTATAGGTGTTATTGCTAAATCAACTGCTGTTATTTTAGACGCTGTTAATAATTTAGCTGATGCTTTCTCATCAATTGTTACTATTGTAGGAACTAAATTAGCTAATAAAAAACCTACTAAGAAACATCCTTATGGATATGGTAGAATTGAGCATTTAACATCTATTGTAGTTGCAGTTATTGTACTTGTTGCAGGTATCACTGCTGTAAGAGAATCTATTGATAAGATTATAAATCCAGCAGAAACTCATTATGAATGGTATAGTTTTTTAATTATATCTCTTGCAATTGTTGTAAAATTAGCTTTAGGTTTATTTACTAAAAAGGCTGGAAAAAAATACAATAGCGATTCATTAGTAGCTTCAGGAAGTGAAGCATTATATGATTCAATAGTTTCAATAATGACTTTGATTGGTGCTATCATTTTAATGACAGCTCATGTAAATATAGAAGGATATTTATCAATTGTAATTTCAGCTTTAATTATTAAGACAGGTTGTGAGATATTGATTGAATCTATATCGAATATTATTGGTGAACGTGTTGAATCAGATCTTGCGGCTAAAATTAAAGATGAAATCAATAGTTTTGAAGAAGTTCATGGTGCCTATGATTTATTACTAAATAAATATGGTCCTGAAAAAATTATTGGTTCTATTCATGTTGAAGTCGATGATAATATGAAGGCTTATGAAATTCATAGATTAAGTCAACAAATCGCTAATAAAATATATAATGATTTTGGTATTGTTTTAACCGTTGGAATTTATGCAACAAATGAAAATGATAATAATTCTTTATTAATAAAAAGTAGGATATTAGAATTAATTAAAGACTATCAAAACATTATTCAAATGCATGGATTTTATTTAGATAACACTAATAAAGTAGCCACATTTGATTTAGTATTTAATTTTAAAGAAAAGAATAGAGAAAATATAATTAATGAATTAGCTTTAAAACTTGAAAATGAGTTTAAATATAAATTCTTTATTAATATAGATACAGATTATTCAGACTAAGAGCACTAATTATTAGTGCTTTTTTTAAATATTGTTTAAATCAATGAAAATATAATGATTTATTTATTTTAAATTATTAATAATTGTGCTAAAATGTAGGAGATGATTATAAGATAAAAGAACAAAAAAACAATGTTACAAAGGAGATACTTTATGAGTGAAGTAAAAAGATTCGAGTACAATTGGGCGGGTCGTCCACTTGTAGTTGAAATCGGAGAAGTTGCTAAACAAGCTAATGGTTCTTGTTTAGTAAAGTACGGTGATACTGTTGTATTATCAGCAGTTTGTTCAAAGGCTTCAGAGACTGTTCAAGATTTCTTCCCATTAATGGTATTATATCAAGAGAAATTATATGCTAATGGTATGATTCCAGGAGGATATTTACGTAGAGAAGGTCGTCCAACTGAGCATGAGACACTAACAAGCCGTCTAATAGATAGACCAATTAGACCATTATTTGCTGATGGATTCTCTGATGAGGTTCAAGTTGTTAACCAAGTATTATCATATGATCCTGAATGCTCACCAGAAATGGCCGCAATGTTAGGTGCATCTATTGCCTTAACAATTTCTGATATTCCATTTGAAGGACCTATTGCTGGTGTTAAAGTTGGTTATATCAATGGAGAGTATGTAATTAACCCTACTCCTGCTCAATTAGCTGAGGGTAATAGAATTGATTTAACTGTTGCAGGTACTAAAGATGCAATCAACATGGTTGAATCAGGTTCATCATTCGTTTCTGAGGATGAAATGTGGGGCGCATTAGTATATGGACATAAAGAAATAATAAAATTATGCGAATTCCAACAAGAAATCCAAAAAGAATGCGGTAAAGAAAAGGTTAAACCTTTATTATTTGTTGTTGATAAAGAAGTTGACCAAGCCGTTAGAGATTTTGCTGAAAAAGATTTAGTTAAAGCTATTCGTATTGAAGATAAGTTAGAGCGTTATGCTGCAATCGATGCTGAAAATAAGAAGACTTTAGATGAATTCTCTAAAAAAGTATTTACTAAGAATTTAGGAGATATTGTTGTTGAAGATACAGATAAGAAGAAAGAATACTTATCACAAGTTCAACATACATTAGATGATATTTTATATACTGAAGTTCGTAAGATGATTGCGGTTGAAAAGATTCGTCCAGACGGAAGAAAGACTGATGAAATTCGTCCATTATCTAGCCGTGTAGATGTATTACCACGTGCTCATGGTTCTGCATTATTTACTCGTGGTCAAACTCAATCATTAGGTACTACAACTTTAGGATCATTAGCTGATGCTCAAGAAATTGAAGGATTAGATGGTATTCATAAAGAAAGATTTATTTTCCAATATAATTTCCCTCAATATTCTGTAGGTGAAACAGGAAAATATGGTTCACCAGGTCGTCGTGAAATTGGTCATGGTCATTTAGCAGGTCGTGCTCTTTCATACATAATTCCTGATGAGGATGTATTCCCATACACAATTAGACAAGTATCAGATATTCTTGAATCAAATGGTTCATCAAGCCAAGCATCTATTTGTTCAGGTACATTATCATTAATGGCTGCAGGTGTTCCTATTAAGGCTCCTGTTGCAGGTATTGCCATGGGATTAATAACTTATGGTAACGATTATACAATTTTAACTGATATTCAAGGTCTAGAAGATCACCTTGGTGATATGGACTTTAAGGTGGCAGGTACTAAAGATGGTATTACTGCGCTTCAAATGGATATTAAGATTCGTGGTATTTCATATCAGATTTTAAGAGAAGCTCTTGAACAAGCTAAAGCTGGTCGTCTTCAAATTCTTGATCATATGATGCATACAATCGATAAGGTTCGTCCAGAATTATCTAAGTACGCACCTAAGGTTAAGATGATTCGTATTAATCCAGATAAGATTAAGGATGTTATTGGTTCTGGTGGTAAGGTTATTAATGACATTATCGCTAAGTGCAATGATGTTAAGATTGACATCGAACAAGATGGTAGAGTATATGTAATGCACCAAGAAATGGAATATGTTACAAAGTGTATTTCTATCATTGAAGATATGGTTCGTGAAGTTGAAGTTGGTAAAGTATATTCAGGTGTAGTTAAGCGTATTGAAAAATATGGTTGCTTCATTGAATTATGGCCAGGTTGTGAAGGATTATGTCATATTTCAAAATTAGCTAAAGAACGTATTGAAAAATGTGAACAAGTTGTTTCATTAAATGATACAATTTTAGTTAAGTGTATTGGTGTAAATGATAAAGGTCAAATTGATTTATCAAGAAAAGATGCTTTATTAGACACTGAAAAGAAAGAAAAATAGTTAGTTTAAAATACATACCGTTAAAATGGTATGTATTTTTTTTACTTTATGATATAATAATAGTGCGATATAGTATTAAAAGGAGTAATTGTATGGACTTCAAAACGATTCAAGACAGTGTTATTAATATAATTAGTTATATAAAAGATATAGAAAATAACTTATATAAAAAATATAATTTAACAAATAATGAAGCATTAGTCTTTTTAAAGATTGCTAATAACGAAATTACTCAAACAGAAATTTGTGAAATGCTTAATTTTGCTAAATCTACAGTTCATTCTATTATATTAAAATTTTTAAAGAAAGATTTAATTTATATTTTAGATAAAAATAAAAAAGAAAAATATTTATATTTATCAGATAGAGGAAAAGATTTATTCATTAATTTAAATAATGATTTATATAATAGAAGAAAAGAATTATATTTAAAATTAAGCGATGATGAATTAAAATCAGTTCTAAATATTTCCTTAAAATTATTTAATCATAAATAAAATATTGATTTTTTGTGCAAATTAAGAAGTTTTTTAAAATATACTATTGAAAATAATTAGATATTTATGTATAATCTATTTGCACACAAAATTTGGACCGTTAGCTCAGTTGGTAGAGCAACTGACTCTTAATCAGTGGGTCTGGAGTTCGAGTCTCCAACGGTCCACCATCTTAGAAATTAGAAGGTAGTAATACCTTTTTTATTTTGCAATAAATTTGAATTTTTATGACTTAGTATTCTATCTACTATATAGATAAATAGTGTATCTACTGAGGGATTTGTTTATAGTCTACATAAGGATTTTTTTATGGATAAAGTAGAATTATTAAAAGATTGTTTGGTAATAGACAATAACATGTCATTTAAGCTTAATTATTAGATAGAAGAAGATTTACTAAGCTAGTTCGTAAAATTATGGCTGAGGCTTATAAAGAATGGAATGAAACAAAAGAAGTTAATAAGAGATTAATTGAATTAGGAGTAACTCCTGTTGTAGCAATTCAAGAATATCCTGTTATTTGTGATATTAAAGAAATTGGATATGAAAATTATTTGATAGAAATGATTGGATAAAAAAATAAGTAGTACACAAAATAAATGTGTACTACCATTTTAGTATTGTCCGATAGAACGAAGATAACGTTCTAAGATTATTACTGCAGCAGCTGAATCAATAATGCTTTTTTGTTTTTTTGAATTTTTTTTATTTAGGTGAAGCATTTGGCTAGCTTCTACAGTTGTATTTCTTTCATCTTGAAACTTAATATCAATATTAGGGAAATATGGCTCTATTTTTTTTGCAAATTCTAAAACGATAGGAGTCATTTCACAAATATCACCACTAGGATATAATGGATAACCCATAACTATATGTTCAATTTTTTCATATTTAACTGCTTCTAAAAATTTAGTAAGGCATTCATCAAAATCATTTTGAGTAAAATGAAGATTAGGAAGAGCTTGCGCAAACATACCACTTCTTGAAATTGCTAATCCTAGTGATGATTTACCTAAATCTAATGCTATTATATTTGTAATCATATTATCACCATATAGATTATATCAAAAAACTTTTATTCTTAAAAGAATTAGTTTAAAGTGTTATAATTTAGATATTAGGAGTATTATTATGTATATTGAATTATTAAAAAATAGAAAAAGCGTTAGAACATTTGATGAAACTAAAAAAATAGATACAGAGATTTTAAATGAATTAAGTGAATCAATTAATTCATTTAAAAATCCTTTTTCTGATAATATTTGCATCAAGATATTAAATAAAAATGATTTTAATTTATTTAGCAAGGTAATTAAAGGAGAAGAATATTATATTGCCACAAAGCTTAAAAGAGATAAAAATTATGAAGTCGCATTTGGCTTTGAATTAGAAAGTATTTTAATTAATTTAAGAAAATATAATATTGAATCTGTATTTTTAGCTTCTACATACGAAGAAGAGAATTTCATAAAAGCGCTTGAAGTAAAAGATGATGAAATAATACCAGCTGTTTGCCCTATTGGATATAAGGCAAGTGAATCAAGTATTAAAGATAGAGCTTTAAGAAGATTTTGTAAGAGCGATACTAGAAAAGATATTAAAGATTTATTAGTAAATTATGAATTATTTACTAAGGATGAATTAGAAATCTTTAGTACTGTTTTATGGGCTCCTTCAGCTAGAAATAATCAACCTTTAAAAATTATTAAAGAAGATAATTATTATCATTTCTATATAAATCATACTAAAGGATTTAGTAATGATTTAGGCGATGTACAAAAAATAGATTTGGGTATAGCATTAGCTAATTTATCTTTAGCATATAAAGATTATAATAAAGAGTTAGAATTTGTATATTTAAAAAAAGAAAACTTATCTGATAATTGTGATTATCAAATAAGTGTTAAATTAGCGTAATATTTTAGTTTCTTTTCTTAATATCTTATAGAATTTTTTTAAAAACTTTTTTTCATCTTTTTTAACTAATTGTCTATAGTATGTTGTTTCTTCATCATTTTCGCTTATATAATTAATAAATCTTAAATTATTTAAGGCTTTTTCACTTTTTATTACAACTTGAATATATTTAGGACCATTTTTTAATACTTTTAAAGCTTTTTTCTCTTTAATATATCCACTTGTAAGAAGACCGAATGTATCAAATAATGTGTCATTTGAAATAGGTCCAATTATCACATCATAATCTTTTAACAAATCATTATTTTGTCTATTATTTAAAATATAATTGAACCATTCTTTATTTTGATTTAAATATTTAATATTAAGATCATTTAAATCTAATTCGTAAATATTTATATACGAATTAGTTCCGCTATTCCATTTTTTAGTAAACTCTAAATCTAAAGATAAATAAAATCCTTTACCAAAATCTGCATTTGATCTACCATGATTAATATCAGGTTTATTAATTATATTATTTGATGCATGATATAGTTTTAAATTCATAAAATCACCAAAATAAGTATATGATATTGTATTAAATAAATCTTTCAATATGCTTAAATATTTAATGTGTTATAATAAAAATAGAAAGTAAGAAGTGATTTTATGGAAGAAAAGATTAATTTATTGGATTTAACAAGTTTATCATTTGATTACAAAATGAGTAAAAAATATGTTAAATATTTATCAAATAATACAATTGAACAATATAGACATGAAGAAATCAGACAAATAAAATCTTTAATAGAATTACTTTCACTTGATAGACAATACTTTGAAGGATTTTATTATTCTTATTTAATTAAAAGATTAAATAAAGAATTCGATTTAATAAAAGTATCTAATTCAAGTGTTATTAATATTGAATTAAAGAGTAAAAATGTTGGTAAAGATAGAATACTTAAACAATTGATTCAAAATAGATATTATTTAAAATTAATTAATAAGAATATTTATAATTTTACATATATTAATAAAACTAATACTATTTATTATTTGTCTTCAGATAAATTAGTAGAAGTTTCTCTAGATTTCTTGAAAAAAATTATAAAAGAAAATAAAGAAGTTAAAAATGTTGATTTAGGTATTATTTATTCACTAGAAAACATATCAGCTTCTCCTCTTTATACTCCTTTGAGATTTTTAAAAGGAGAATATGTATTAACAGAAGCTCAAGAAAATGCAAAACTCGAATTGATAAATAATTTTAGTAAGAATAAATATATAGGACTTACAGGACAAACTGGTACAGGTAAAACTTTATTAATTTATGATATTGCAAAAAAATATATTAATAATGGTGTATTAATTATTGATACTGAACCATTAATTAAATCTCAAGATTATCTTATTAACAATTTAGGATTAAATATTATTTACCAAAACAATATAGATAATAATCTTTTAGATAAATATAATTATATTTTCATTGATGAAGCTCATAAATTAAATTCATACGCTTTAGATTTAATAATTAATTCTAAGGCTAAAATATTATTTTCATTTGATAAAAATCAAATTTTTACATATGAAAATAATGATTTAGAAATAATATCTAAAATTGAAGATTGTTGTAATGATTATATTATTAATTTAAGTTATAAAAAGAGACTTGAAGATGGTATTTCAAGTTTTATAGACAAATTATTTAATTTAAATAAAGATAGAAATATTAATTTTTCAAAAATACATATTAAATATTTTAATTCATATGAAGAGGCAAAAGATTATGCATATGAATTAAAAAATGTCTGTTATTTCGATTATGATCAAAATTATTTTTATAATAAAATCAATATAAAAAATATTAGCCATTCTAATGTTTATGGTAAAGAATATCAAAACATTGCAGTAATAATGGATGATAGATTTTATTATTTTAATAATAGATTATATTCAATCAGTGATACTAAATTTAATTATAAAAAATTATTATTTTACTATCTTACAAGAAGCAGAAATGAAATATATTTATTAGTTGTTGGAAAAAAATTAATGAAACAAATAGAAAAAATGCTCTAAATTTATAAAACAGTATTGCGTATAAAATTAATACCATTGTATAATTAAGCAGAAAAATGTAGGTGGTATTATGATAGATGGTATTTTTTTAGTACCTAGTTACTATAAAGAATTTATATGTAAAGGAAAAGATTGTAGAAATTGCTGCTGTAGTGGTTGGAATATTACTTTAACAATGAATGATTATTCTAAATTAATGAATTTAGAATGTTCAGATGAATTAAAAGATAAAATTAAAAATGGAATATCTATTTTTCCAAATGCAAATAATGATAGATATGCCAAAATTGATATGAATTATTATGGTGAATGTAAACTAAGACTTGAAAATGGATGGTGTGGTTTACAGTGTGAAGCCGGAGAAGAAAATATTCCTTCTGTTTGTAGATATTATCCTCGTGGTATTAGACAATTGCCACAAAAAGAATGTTCTATCTCAAATTCTTGTGAATGGGTTATAGAATATTTATCTAAGAACTTAGATAAAATTACTTTTGAAAATAAAGAATTAGTATTCTATTTTAATAATGAAGAAGATATTAAAATATATAATAATGAATATGATAAAATTAGAAAAGATATATTTAATATATTTTCAAATAGAGATAAATCAATTCTTGAAAGATTTAATGAGTTATCGAATTATTTAAGTGTTGATTTATCATTTATAAATAATGAATTATTAAATGATGTTATAGATAAATTAAAATATGTATATCATCATTCATATTCAATTGGTGACTATATTAAAGAAGATAGTTTTAATTATCTTCAAGCAATTGAATTGATTAAAAATAAAATAGATAATTTTGAAATATATGCTGAAAAGATATTTATAAATCATATGTTCTTTATGAGATTTCCATTTATTAATACTTTAAATCAATATGAGTATTCATTAATTGGTCTATATTTTACATATATGTTCTACATAAGTATTTTATCTAAAAATTTAGATAAGAATTTTATTGATTTAACTGCAAATTTCTTCCGTACTGCAGAACATGCAAATATGTATGACATTATAAATAATAATGTTTCTAGATTAAAATAATTAATTGGAGCTATAAAAATAGCTCCTTTATTATCTTTAAAAATGAAAAAAATAATAAAATATGCTTGCAATATATATTCTATTTGTGTATAATAATATTCGCTTGTTGAAAAAACAAGTTAATCTTATAGATGGACCGTTAGCTCAGTTGGTAGAGCAACTGACTCTTAATCAGTGGGTCTGGAGTTCGAGTCTCCAACGGTCCACCATCTTAGAAATTAGAAGGTAGTAATACC
>Ga0247611_10011323_pt1 | contig 10304 bp, 6 predicted proteins | sample 177DNAGHGhighgp2_FD_192422 | JGI IMG/M metagenome (GOLD analysis project Ga0247611, IMG submission 192422) | Sheep rumen microbial communities from Palmerston North, Manawatu-Wanganui, New Zealand - 1770 DNA GHGhigh gp2 | ecosystem: Host-associated > Mammals > Digestive system > Stomach > Rumen ... | reverse complement strand
GTGGCTTTCTGGTCTTCGTCGCTTGAAGCGTAGGAGGAACCGTCGGTTAAAGTGTTGATGGTTCCGTCGGCGACGTTCACATAACAGCGCTTTCCCGTCTGGATGTTGAAGGCTGGTCCGTCCGTGTTCTTGATGTTCACTCCGTTCAGAGTCAGCTGAAACTTCTTGCTGTTATCACCGTCAGCCATTTTGAACATTCCGTCAGAAGTGGTGCCGCTCAGAATATAGTTCACTCCTTTTGCCGTTGACTGAACGGTGACATCGGCACCATTGACGGTAACGGATACCCCCGCTACACTACCTGTGACAGAAGCCTCAGCGTTGTTGAAATGGATGCGGATTTCGTTGTTGAAAGTATTGTTCTCAAGGTAATCTTCATTGTCAGCTGGGATGGTCTCGCTTTCTTCGATGGCTGTACTGTCGACGGCAATGGTCAAGTCTCCAAGGTTATCGGCAGAATCAGCGATGATACTGGAGGAATTCCCGTTTGGACGGTAGCCGTTGTCCTGCATATAGTTGTTGATGCTATCCAGATAGTCGTCTCCGGCCGAGCAAGATGCAGCGAGAAGGGTAGCAATACCCACCAGTGTTAGATTCCAATTCTTCTTCATAGAGTCTGTCCTTTTATAGTTAATCTTCAAATTCCACAGTGCAAAAGTAGCTGAAAACAGTTTTCCGGCAAAAAAATATCAGCTAACAGGCTGTTTTTATCAGTTAAAACAACAACCAGAAGATGTAGTGTCGATGAATGAATAAAATATGTTAATATGGAGAATGATACGTAGTCTAATCAGAAAAATCAATGTATCTTTGCAAAATAATACCATTATAATAGCTACATGAAAATCAGATTACTCTTTGCTTCCATAGCAATGCTTGTCTCTTTCCAGATACAAGCCGATCCTATTAGTAGAACAGAAGCCCGTTATCTTGCCCAGCTTTTTATCAGTATTGATGATGCCAGCTCTGATGAGGTTGCCGACGCTCCCTATTATGTCTTCTCACGAGGTGTGGGAAAGGGATATGTGATTGTCAGCGGTGATGATTCCACAGCTCCGATAATCGGTTATACCGACAATGGCGATTTCGAATACGATGCTTTGCCGATACAGTTGAAAGGCATGTTGGACTCGTGGGCAAAGAAAGTCAATAGCCTGAAGAGTTCCCCCCGTAAGGTAAAAGGACAGAAATCAGCCGCTGCCCGTCTGGCTTCTGCCAGAAGAGGCGTTGACGGGTTTAAGGCCTCTTGGGAAGATATTCCAATTCTGCTTGCTACCCACTGGCACCAGAATTCTCCCTACAATAACCTCTGTCCCGTCATGGATAATGGAAATCGCACCGTGACAGGCTGCCTTGCCACGGCAGGCTCACAGATTGCCTATTATTTCTGGAAGGATAACCCCGACACACTCCTTTATGACACGCCGACATACGGCTACGGTACTCCCGTGACCATGTCGCTGCCCAAAGGCACTCCCATCAAGTATAACATCATGCGTACGCAGGGACAGGGAACGGCAGAGCAGAATCTTGCCGTCGCCCGGCTGATGTATGCAATGGGTACTTGTTCGTATCTTACTTACGGTTCTTCCACCGGCGGTCAGGGAGAGGATACCAGTAAGGCTCTCCGCAATCAGTTCCATATTGATAACGAATATCTTTCAAAGAGTTCATATACACAAGTGGGTTGGGAACAGATGATCTATGCGAACCTGAAGACACGCCGCCCGCTGCTCTACACAGGTGCCAATGACGAGGGAGGCCATGCCGTTGTCCTCGACGGTTATCAGGCAAGTACAGGTCTCTATCACTTTAACTTCGGTTGGGGTAACCAGGGTGACGGCTGGTACACTGTGGATGATGAGACGGGAATGAATGGCTTTAACACTTATCAGACTGCCTGTTCATGGCCGACACCACGGAAGCAGAATCTTAAGGGCAGACTCATTATAGACCAGTTGTACTTGAAAGCTGCAGCACCGGTGAAGGCTGTCGTTTCCAATTATGGAACGCTCGACTACTCAGGACTCTATCTTTATGTGAACACAAAAGATGTGCTCCCAGCCAGTTCGTCATTGAAGGATCTCGATGTCATCATCCCCGTGAGAGACAGTGCGCAGGTTTCATTCATCTATCGTCCCACCCGTGAGCAACGGTTGTGGTTCTTCTTGTGCGATGCCAACCGCAATCTGATTGATTCGTGTTCGATGATGGTACAGCCGACTGTGGCAGCCCTCCATCTGAACAGCATCTCTGTCAATGCCGGTGACGAATCGGAGACAGTCGATGACTATGTGTTCCAGACCGTCAATAATACGACTGCCAAGGTGAAAGTGAATCTGACAAACGGCGACGGAGGAACTTACTGCCAGCCCATCATCAGATGTTTCGTTGAGAAATACAACAAAGAGACGAAGGAGTGGAGCTCTGGTTCTAACAAGTATATTGATGATATTATTTTTGATGAGGCTCAGACGAAGGACACCATCTTCACGTTCACGAAGCTGGTTCCGGGAACTTATTATCGTGCATATATGGATAAGCGGGCACGTGCCGGTGTTAATAGCGACATTGCCTTTGATGTGAATGACAGTATCGTCTACTTCACCGTACGGGAGCCTAATCTGGAAATGCAGCAAGACGGAAAGTTCGTGAAGTTCTCCGGGGTCTGGAATGAGACGGTCTTTGAAGAGAAACTCAACGGGGCTGACGTCAACTCGCTGGATATGACAGAGGTGGAACAGTTGGATGTCCGTCCGTCGCTTGCCAACCCCAATGCCTTGGTTTATACTTCAACACCTATTCCAAATGCCGAGAATATCGTCTGCAATGGGGTCTGTGAGAATCTGGTGGTGAACACCAGTCATGAGTTCCAGCCTTCAAAGGACTTCAAGGCTCAAAAAGCTATGATGGTGCTTGACAGGGCACAGGCTGGCACATGGAGCGATGTTGTCGTTCCCTTCAAGGCTGCTGTTCCTTTTGGTATGCAGGCTAAGACCCCATCTGCTGTCAATACGAAGACTCACATTGTTACTTTCGACTATATAAGAGAGATTGAACCCAACACCATTGTTCTCTGTCTGCCCGACAGAAGTGGTCTGAACACCATTGAGGCAGAGAATGTGGAAGTGGGCACCCAGACGGATGTCGTGGCATATGACAGCGCATTGGTTGCATCGACACTGCAGAAGACGGTTGAGAACGATGTGATGATGCTTGAGCTGAGAGGCAACCTGCTGTACTATTCTCCGAAAGAAGGTCCTGTTGACGTTCCTCCGTTCACTTCTGTGCTGACAGACTATTATAAGAATGGATACCGGACATGGCAGACTTCTCTTGAATACCATCTCGATATCCGTTACAGAGAACTTACAACGCAGATTGACCGCGCTTATCAGGTGTTGGCTGAACAGGCAGATCAAGCTCGTCCTGAGTCAGTTGCAGCACTCAAGGCTGCCCTCAACCACTCCGAAGTGCTGTTCACGGAGTACTCAGCCGAGTCGGAGGATGAGATTAAAGAAGAAATTGCCTATTTGAAGAAATTGATTGACGACTTCCTGAATCCTGATGTCGATGGTATTTCTCTGCAGGAAATATCTTTGGAGCAGTCGGCGGCACCTGTTGAATACTACAACATGAACGGTCAGCGCATTACACGTCCGGTCAATGGTGTTGTGATTATCCGACAAGGGAACAGTATTCGGAAGGCGGTAATCAGATAGTCGGAAACGACAACCTGACAAGAAAGAGACACTCTGTGGCGTGAATACGACAGCGTGTCTCTTTTTTTTCGTTTAATTGACTTCTGCTAACAAAAAAGAAGGAAAATAATTTTTTTTGAGAAATATGTGGTCAGTTCAATGCTTTTTCGTAACTTTGCAGTCCTAACATTAATTGCGAGTATAAAAATGGCAGACACAAAACAGATAAAAACAGCCTTGATCTCCGTATTCCATAAGGATGGATTAGATGACCTGCTTGCCAAACTGCATGCAGAGGGCGTGAAATTTCTTTCAACTGGAGGTACACAGAAGTTCATTGAGTCATTAGGATATGAATGTCAGACCGTTGAGAGCGTGACATCGTACCCCTCAATTCTTGGAGGTCGTGTGAAGACACTTCATCCGAAAATATTCGGAGGTATCCTTGCACGTCGTGCTAATGAAGGCGATGTAGCCCAGATGGGCGAATATGAGATACCTGCCATTGACCTAGTGATTGTGGACCTCTATCCTTTTGAGCAGACGGTTGCCAGCGGTGCGTCTTCCGATGATATTATTGAGAAGATTGACATAGGTGGTATCTCTCTCATCCGTGCAGGTGCCAAGAACTTCAAGGATGTGGTGATCATACCGAGCAAGGCAGAGTACAGCGTACTGCTTGACATACTGAATAAGAAAGGTGCTCAGACGGACATCGAAGACCGTAAGATGTTTGCAGCCCGTGCGTTCGGTGTCAGCAGCCATTATGATACAGCTATTCATAGCTGGTTTGTTAAATAGATGAATCAAAAGTAGTATTATGGGATTTTTTTCATTTGTTCAGGAAATAGCAATGGACCTGGGCACCGCCAATACCATTATCATCAGTGATGATAAGATTGTTGTTGACGAGCCTTCGGTCGTGGCACTCGACCGTCATACCGACAAGATGATTGCGGTGGGAGAGAAAGCCAAGTTGATGTACGAAAAGACACACGATAACATCCGTACCATCCGTCCGTTGCGTGACGGTGTTATTGCCGACTTTACCGCATGTGAACTGATGATGCGCGGATTAATCAAGATGGTACACACCGGCAACCGCCTTTATTCTCCGTCACTTCGAATGGTGATTGGTGTTCCTTCGGGTAGTACTGAGGTGGAGCTGCGTGCGGTGCGCGACAGTGCAGAGCATGCAAATGGACGCGATGTGTATTTGATTTTCGAGCCGATGGCTGCTGCCATTGGTATTGGCATGGATGTGGAAGCACCTGAAGGAAACATGATTGTTGACATCGGTGGTGGTTCTACTGAGATTGCAGTTATCTCTCTGGGAGGTATTGTTTCGAATAACTCTATCCGTACTGCCGGTGACGATCTCACGGCAGACATTCAGGAATACATGAGCCGTCAGCATAATGTGAAGGTCAGTGAACGTATGGCTGAGCGTATCAAGATTCATGTCGGTTCAGCATTGACTGATCTTGGGGACGAAGGTCCGGAAGACTATGTCGTTCATGGTCCAAACCGTATCACGGCATTGCCTATGGAGGTGCCCGTCTGCTATCAGGAGATTGCCCATTGTCTTGACAAGACCGTGGCAAAGATTGAGAATGCTGTCCTCTCTGCACTGGAGAAGACACCACCAGAGCTGTATGCTGATATCGTACACAACGGCATCTATCTCACTGGTGGCGGTGCATTGCTGCGTGGGCTTGATAAGCGCCTGACGGATAAGATTCATATTCCATTCCACATTGCCGAAGACCCATTGCACAGCGTGGCTAAGGGTGCGGGCATCGCTTTGAAGAACGTAGACCGATTCTCATTCCTGATGCGATAAGGCATGCGCAACCTCATAGCTTTTCTGACAAAATACAACCACTGGTTTGTTTTTGTGCTGCTGGAGGTCGTAAGTCTTGTATTGCTGTTTCAGTATAACAGCTATCAGGGAAGTGTGTGGTTTTCTTCTGCCAATGAGGTAAGTGGAAAGGTACTCAGATGGAGTGCTGATGTGGAATCGTATTTCGCGTTGTCAGAGTTGAACGAACAACTGACATCGCGGAATGCTTTTCTGGAGCATCAGGTACAGATCTTGTCCAGACGTCTTGAACATGCGATGCAAGACACCAATGTCGTTCATCGTGGTCAACTGTCGCTGTTGGGCGAATACAAGCTGATACCAGCAAAGGTTATCAGTAACGAACTTAACAAGCGAAATAACCTGATGACCATCGATAAAGGCTCGGTTGACGGCATCAGGCGGGACATGGGTGTGGTATGCGGAACAGGAGTAGTGGGCATCGTCTATTTAGTGTCTTCTCATTATTCCGTAGTAATTCCTGTACTTAATTCCACGTCTAACATCAGTTGTTCCATTCAGGAACGCGGCTACTTTGGCTATCTGCATTGGACGGGCGGTTCTTCCGCATACGCATACGTTGATGATGTTCCCTTGCATGCGCACTTCAAGCTCCGCGACAAGGTGGTGACCAGCGGTTATTCATCAGTCTTTCCCCCAGGAATTCTTGTGGGACAGATTGTGGGTGCCGACCATGCCGACGATGGCTTGTCTTATCACTTGAAGGTCAGGCTCTCCACCGACTTCGGGCGTTTGCGCGATGTCTGTGTGATTGACGATACTGAGATGCGCGAGCAGGTAGAAGTCATGCAGGCTGCTCAGGATAGTGCCGATGTGGCAAGGAATGGAGAAGGAAAGATAAATCGTTGAGAGTTTAATGAATTTTGAGCTAATCAAGCATATCATTCTTTTTGTGCTTTTGCTGTTAGGGCAGGCATTGGTGTGCAATCATATTCATTTGTTTGATTGTGCAACACCGTTCCTATATGTCTATTTTGTCCTGATGTTCCGTATCAACTATCCCCGTTGGGGAATTTTGGCATGGGCTTTTGTCATGGGACTGGGTGTCGATGTGTTTTCCAACACGCCGGGTGTGGCTGCAGCATCAATGACCCTGCTGGGGTTTGTACAGCCTTCTTTGGCCCAGCTCTTCGTGCCACGTGACAGTCAGGAGAATCTGACACCTTCAGTAGAATCCTTTGGCGAGTCGAAGTTTGTCTGGTACACCTTCTTCAGTGTTTTCCTATATTGTATAGTCTTCTATACGCTCGAAGCATTCAATCTGTTCAATTGGCTGTACTGGTTAGGCTGCATCTTTGGCTCGACATTGCTAACCGTGCTGCTCATTCTGGGAATTGAACATCTCACAGGAAGTTTTCGGAAGAATTAATTGTCGTATACGGCAGGACAAAACAGAATAATACTTTGTAAGAGGTGAAGGATTTTGAACTTGAGAACAGACGATTTGTGATTGGCGGTGTGGCTATTACCATTGTGGTAATCTACATCATCAGGCTTTTCACGTTGCAGCTCTTGAGCGATGACTATAAGAAGAATGCAGACTCTAATGCCTTCCTCAAAAAGATTGAGTTCCCTTCCCGTGGTGCCATCACTGACCGTAATGGTGAACTGCTGGTATACAATCAGCCCGCCTACGATATCATGGTTATCATGAATGAGGAGCGGGGACGGCTTGACACCATGGAGTTCTGCCGTTCTCTCGGCATAGAGAAAGAGACCTTCATCCGCCGCATGGCTGAAATCAAGGATCGTGGAAAGAATCCAGGCTATTCTCCCTATACCCAGCAGATGTTCATGAGCCAGTTGTCCGACACTGAGTTCAGCGTCTTTCAGGAAAAGATATTCCGTTTCCCGGGCTTCTATGTGCAGAAGCGAAGTATCCGTCAGTACCGTTACCCCTATGCAGCCCATGTGTTGGGAGATGTCGGTGAGGTCTCTAAAGGAGATATCGAGGAAGACGACTACTATCAGCCGGGTGACTACATAGGGAAGATGGGAGTTGAGCGGTATTATGAAAAGGAACTGCGCGGACAAAAGGGCGTACAGATTCTGCTTCGTGATGCTCACGGCAGGATACAGGGCCGTTATCAGGATGGACGATACGACCGTCGTCCTATTCCCGGCAAAGACCTTACGCTCAGTCTGGATGTGAAGTTACAGGCCTTGGGAGAGCGGTTGATGGAAGGAAAGGTGGGAAGTATCGTGGCAATAGAGCCGTCCACCGGTGAAGTGCTGTGTATGGTTTCTTCTCCTACATACGACCCGCGCATCATGGTTGGACGTCAGCGTGGAAAGAACCATATTGCCCTGCAGCTCGACCATCGCAAGCCATTGCTCAACAGATCTATTATGGGACAGTATCCCCCTGGTTCGACGTTCAAGACATCACAGGCGCTTACTTTCCTCAATGAGGGAATCATCACGCAGTCCACCGCCTATTCCTGTCACCGTGGTTTTAGCTTTCACGGTTTACGTGTAGGCTGTCACGGACATGCCTCGCCTCTCAGTCTTATTCCTGCAATCAGTACATCCTGCAACGGTTTCTTCTGTTGGGGATTCTATGATATGATGAACGACCGTACCAAATACCCGACGGTGCAGGTGGCGATGAATCGCTGGCGCGACTATATGGTGAGCATGGGATTCGGCTATAAACTGGGTATTGACCTGCCGGGTGAGAAGCGCGGACTGATTCCTAATGCCGAGTATTACGACAATGCGTATAAGAACAACTGGAGCGGACTGACCGTCATCAGTATATCCATCGGCCAGGGTGAGGTCAACCTGACACCGCTGCAGATTGCAAACCTTGGTGCCACGATAGCCAATAGGGGCTATTACTATGTGCCTCATGTGGTGCGGAAGATAAAGGACGAGCCGCTCGACACGCTTTATACGCGGCGCCATTATACGATGGCCAGCCGCAGTGCCTACGACCTTGTCGTGGCAGGGATGCGTTCATCAGTGTTAGGAGGAACCTGTAAGGCTGCCAATCGCCGCGACTATGCAGTCTGTGGAAAGACGGGAACGGCTCAGAACCGTGGGCGTGACCATTCCGTCTTCATGGGCTTTGCTCCAATGGAAAACCCGAAGATAGCGATTGCCGTCTATGTGGAGAACGGAGGATTTGGTGCTCAGTATGGTGTGCCTATCGGTGCTCTGATGATGGAACAATATATCAATGGCAAGTTGTCGAAAGGTTCAGAGGCACGTGCAGCCATGTTCCAGCGCAGGCATCTGAGCTACGATGTGGTATATAAAAAACAATAATGACAGATGGTACGACCGAATGATAAACAACCTGGTGTGCTCCGTTCGCTTGACTGGTGGACAATAGGCATCTATCTGGCACTGCTCATCTTTGGATGGCTCAGTGTCTGCGGTGCTTCATTCACCTATGGCGATACCGACATCTTCAGTCTTGAAACACGTTCTGGCATGCAGATCGTGTGGATAGGTACATCGGTGTGCCTGGGCTTTGTGATACTTATGCTCGACGACCGTTTCTATGATACCTTTGCCTTTATTGTCTTTGGCTTGTTCGTCCTGCTGCTCTTTGCCACGATATTCAATCCGCATGAGATAAAGGGATCCCGTTCTTGGCTGGTATTAGGACCGTTGCGTCTGCAGCCGGCTGAGTTTGCGAAGTTTGCGACAGCATTGGCTGTGGCGAAGCTGATGAGTACTTTCGGATTCAACATCCGTCAGATACGCCATTTTGTCATGGCATGTGCAGTGGTCTTTACCCCTATGCTACTGATTATCGGACAGAAGGAGACGGGATCTGCCCTTGTCTATCTCTCTTTCTTCCTTGTCTTCTACCGTGAGGGAATGCCTGGCAGCATCCTGTTTACTGGTGTGGCAATGGTGTTTTATTTCGTTGTCGGCATCAAGTATGAGAATATCTGGCTATGGGACACGCCCACCTCTGTGGGTAAGTTTATAGTCTTACTGTTTGTACAGATCTTTACTGCCGGCATGGTCTATGTCTATTGCCATGACAAAAAGAAGACACAGCTCATCTTGAATTATAGTCTGAGCATCACGCTCATCTTCCTCCTCTTTTCCGAATATGTCATTCCCTTTGATATAGTGTGGGTGCAGCTCGGCATTTGTGCGGCACTTATCAGCTATCTGATCTATCTGGGACTGAGCTCGCGCATCCGGGACTACTTCTTTATTGCTTTGTTCACGCTGGGTTCAGTCTTGTTCTTCTATTCAGCAGATTATGTGCTGAACGGAGTGATGAAGGAACACCAGCGAACGCGTATCAATGTACTGCTGGGACTAGAAGAAGACTTGGCAGGAGCGGGTTATAATGTCCATCAGAGTGAGATAGCCATCGGCTCAGGAGGACTGTTAGGAAAAGGCTTTCTTAATGGTACACAGACAAAGTTGAAGTTTGTGCCCGAGCAGGATACCGACTTTATCTTCTGTACGGTAGGAGAGGAAGAAGGATTCTTCGGGTCGGCAGGTGTCCTGCTGCTTTTCCTTGCATTAATACTACGCCTTATCCATCTGGCGGAACGGCAACCGTTCAAGTTTGGAAGGGTTTACGGCTATTGTGTCCTGAGCATTTTCCTCTTCCATGTATTTATTAATGTGGGAATGGTATTGGGACTGACACCGGTAATCGGAATCCCGTTACCGTTCTTCAGCTATGGAGGAAGTTCGCTGTGGGGCTTCACGTTCCTCCTGTTCATCTTCCTGCGTATTGATGC
>Ga0247611_10011321_pt1 | contig 10306 bp, 28 predicted proteins | sample 177DNAGHGhighgp2_FD_192422 | JGI IMG/M metagenome (GOLD analysis project Ga0247611, IMG submission 192422) | Sheep rumen microbial communities from Palmerston North, Manawatu-Wanganui, New Zealand - 1770 DNA GHGhigh gp2 | ecosystem: Host-associated > Mammals > Digestive system > Stomach > Rumen... | reverse complement strand
TTATAGTCATCTAGCAGACCGTCCTTGTTTGCAGACAACTTATCAATGTGATGAACTTCAAGTCCGTCATATGTAAGTACACCCTTGTCACGGCACACTTCACAGAGATAGTTTGCTTTCTCTCTTATTGCTCTGCTCTTCTCGTGCCAATCAAAAGTGTTTCTCAGATTGTGTTCTTCTGTGTCCTTGTACTGTCTGCCCTTGGTGCATCTGTAGCCTTGTGGATGCAATTTTCCGCATCTTCCGCATGCTTTAAGCATTATTCCTCGTGTACTACATACTCCATTTTGTTCTGCTGACAGAAGTCTGCTATATCATCCCTCTGATCTTCCGTGACATGCAGGATAGACACTGTGTATTTAGTCTCAGTCTTAGGCAGGTAATTGCACCAAGTTTCTTCTTTGTTATTAGCGATCCAGTAATCATCTACCTGATACCACCGATAGCCGTCTGCATCAGTGATTCCGTGTACATCGTAGATTCCTGTCCTGATATATCCGTTTATCTTGCCTTTTAGATTAGGCTCAGATCTGGCTCTCAGTGTGTTTGTAAGCACTTTTATCTGATTAACTTTCGGATTCCTCTCGACCGGTGTTCCTACGAATGTTGTCGGTGTATAGTGCTTTATTCCGTATTCCTTTTCTGTATAGGCATTAACTACCTGAGTAGGATATGCAAATGTCAGCGGAACAGGATCAACTTTTACTCCGTCCAGTCTGACTTCATAGTGCACATGATAGCCAGTAGAGTTGCCTGTCGATCCCTGAATGCCGACTGTTTGTCCTCTCTTTACTGCCTGTCCTACTCGCACTGTCAGAGAGTTGTTTGCCATGTGAGCCATGAGTGTCCGCACACCTTTTGCATGCTCGATCTGGACATAGTTGCCATATGAGGAATCATATCCTGCTGAAACTACTGTTCCGTCTGCAGGTGCAAACACCGGAACATGAGGCCCACCCTGCTGACTGTTCCATCCCATGTCAACACCTTTATGTGAACTTGAGAATCCTCTGGTGAAAGCGATGTATGTTTTCGGATACTGCAGATGCAGTGATAATGCTACTTCTCTACTTCCCATCAGCCATTCCCCTCGTCCACTTCATGCTCGACTATATCCTCGTTTGGGATATACTCGCCTATATCTTCTCCGGTGTTATTCTGTTTCTTTTCGTAGACCACTGTGCAGATTTCCAGATAGGATGCTAACAGCGTTACGGCTACAGCTATTGTTTTTGTGATCTTATCTGCAAAAGGCAGATCCCATACTTCTGAGAGTCCGAGATATGCCACACCAAGTGCAGGTAGCCATCTCTGGAACTTACTCAGGAAGTCATAGACTTTATCAGGTAGATTGAACATTTGAACCTCCGTTTTTATGCAACAGAAAAGAGGCACATTGCTGTGCCCCTTAACTGAAGTGAGATTTGAGAACTAAGAAATCTGATTTGACGATGTAATCTTAACACTCAGAATTTCTCATTTTCTCTCATTTTGTTTTTCGTCCTGCTCAATCAAACACCACAAGCATTATCCCAAAGAACATTAGCGTGAATCCTATAATACAGCACCATTTGCCGACTTCTATCATTCTTCCACCTCGTCGCTTGTCAGCATTCTGATTGCTTCTGCATATTCATGGGAGTCCATTTTGTGATTACGCATATAGTTTTCTAATATAAGCCCTTTGGCAGTCTCGCCTTTTGTCGTTTTAAGTGCTTCTATCAGCTTCTCCATGTCATTTATCTCGGACAGTTTTGCCCCACATCTAGGACAATAATTTACGGAACTCTCTGCTAGTTGACTACCACATTCAGAACAGTATGGCTCTTTACCGCTACCATAGTCCTCGCACACAGTAATAGTGTGTTCTTCGCCATTTTCATCGGCTCCTGTGTATTTTCCGTATTTTATTCTGTAGCGTTCCCTATAGACTATATGTCCATGCCTAATAGGCTCGGCATCGATTGTAGGTTCATTCTCGACATCTTTGATGACCTCTTCAAGAATATATCCAATCCAACAATATTCACTGTCGCCTTCATAGCGTTTAACAACAGGCTTCCATTTTGCAATCAATTTGTTAGCATCAATTAGTCTCGGCAATGTGATCCCTCCATTCTTCTGCTCTGCAATTCGCCTTGCATAGTGTCCATGCTCTGTTAATGACTAAAGGACATTCAAAACAATGCACCGTATTATTCTCATCTCTTTTGCTGTATTGTTTGCAGATTTCCTTTTCTTCTTTAGTCAGTCTCATCTTCTTTCCTTTCTCCCTGCAATACTATTCCAGATTCCGTGTATGTCGTAATAGGTTTATCATTTGCGTACAAAGTATACGTTTTGTCACTCGGTATAGTTGACTCATCCATTTTTGCTCCACAGTATGGACAGTAGTTTGACAAGATATTAATGCCAATGTCATCCCTTAAACATTTTGTCTTACAAGCCGTACACCTCACGTCACCTTCTGCGTCAATATACCACCGCCCATGTCTTATCGTCTCGGCTTCTTTCCTTTTATCATTCGGAGCATCTTTCAGCCCTTGTTCGTATGCTTTCCCTATCAAATCGTGATAAAAATCCCACAATTTTGAGTATGTGGTGTAATCAATTTCACCGACAGAATCCAAGCCACCAAGATAGTCTGATGACTCTGCTCTGATTTTCTCAATTTGCGATGCAGTATCTGCTATTCCCCAAGCCATTCATCCACCTCATCCATTTTTGCTCCACAGTGAGGACAATAATTCGGCATCAATGCCTGTCCAATTCCGTTTTCGTCTGTTTCACCGACATTGTATAAATCATCGGCATAATACTCAGTCTTACAGGCTGTGCACCAACATGAACCCTCTTCAACACTTCCCTGCGAAGAAGTCCAATGCCCATGTCGAACAGGTACGGCATCTACTGTTGGCATTTTGTCGATAATGCTTTGCAATGTAACCCCATCGTGTTCTTCTCCGTCATTGTCAATTGTCCATGAGTATACGATTCTATTTGCATCAATCAGCCTTGGCATCTTCTTCCTCCTGTTTTCTCTGCTTTTTCATGCCGTCTGACCTCCTCTACCGGTACTCCACGATGAAGTCGTTCCGCCCATTCCTCTTCCTCTTTCTGCAATGTAATCCATCGATTATTAAGAGGAGCAACTTTTACATCTTTCGTAGGGACATATGCTGTTGGGATAGTTTCATGCGTCATGTGTCTACCGCAGTGAGGACAATACTCTGTCGCCCATCGTGATATATGACCGCACTTTACACACCTCCGGTGTGGACGATAAACTTTTCGGATCTCGTCATACCACACTGAACTTTGCGTTTTCCAATAGGACTTACCGCATAGTAGATCTCTCAAATTCATATCTCTTTTCTCTCCTCAGAATTTCTCAGTTTCTCTCATCTTCCTGACTTCATTCAGAAGTTGATTCATCAGTCGGTATATGTGGCTCTCGCTGTATGGGATCTGCTTTGTGATCTTCTGCATTTTCTCGTGTTCTAAGAATCTCAGCACATAGAGTCTGTCCATTATCTCTGTTGAGGCTCTTAGTTCATCCTCTTTGTCGAGCAGGAGATCCCACCGCTTGTCCATGATCTGCTTTATTTCTGCGAGTCTCTCATCTATCTGGGATCTCTCCAGTCGAATGAGATACTCATCAAATCTGTTGTTTTCGTTTGTGCCTCCGACCCTCTCTTTGTCGAATGATACACCTTGAGGCTGAGTCCTGTCGAACAGATCCTCTTTCTCCAGAAGTACCTCATCATACTTCCTTTGTGCTGAAAGATATTTGATTCTGTAATCCTCATATTCCAGATAGATCATCTTCTCCCACCTTTGCGACATATTCTCCGTATGACATTCCGACTTCATCTGCCCTCCTGACTACTTCTTCTATAGTCAGGCTCTTTTTTGTTCTCCTGCGTTTTGTTTCCTCTTTTGGTTTTTTCATGCTGTCGTTATAGACTTGCCGAGCACACTGGATTGAGCAATATTTTGCCCTACTGGAGTATGAATAAAAGACCTTACCGCATTTCTCGCAGACTTTCCTTTTCAGCCTCTCGCTCATTTTCCACTGCTCCCAAATCCGTCAGATCCTCTCTCAGTCTCTTCCCATAGTTCACAGTATTTTGCCCTATCGACTATATCTACCTCAGGTGTCATCACTGGCAGGATCACCAACTGCGAGATCTTATCCCCTGCATTGACCTTGTAGTCATATCCACCATGATTGTAGAGTTTAATGACGATCTCGCCTGAGTATGTTTCATCTATCAGCCCTGTGCTCGTGATGTCGTGTTTAACATTCAGGCCACTCTTGGAGATCAGCACTCCTGCTGTGCCTTTTGGTAGTCTCACATGGACTCCAGTGTGGAAGATCGCTGAATCCCTTGCAGGTATGATCTGCTCGTCTTTGGATCTGATGTCCAGACCTGCATCTGTCCTGTGTGCTCTTACTGGAGGATATGCTCCATCATCAAGATAGATTTGAAGCGTCCTCTGAAACTCAGCTCGTGCTGTCAAATGGCACTCGCCTCCGTTGATGTAGCAGTTTGTTTTTCTGCATTCCGTGTTCTTGTCCGGATCGCATTCATACATTGCTTTCCTTTCGCATGTAGGACAGACCCATCGGCCTTCAGGAATAATCGTATTGCATATTACGCATCTGTTCTCAAACATCATTTCTCAGTCCTCCCCATTGATATGAATCACAACTCCGTCTTTGACCTCTTGGATCTCTCCCACCTGATCCATTTTGTAACCGCAATAACTGCAGTAGTTTGTCTTTTCCCGCTCCCTGTTTCCACAGTGATTGCATATGTATTTGTAGACATTGTTCAGGCCTTTTTCCTCTATCCAGTAGGATCTATCCTCTGTTTGTCTCATCTCTGAGACTCTTCGGAGTTTATCCACCTGTTTCAGTCGCATCTTCTTTCCCTCCGTCCATCTTTGCTCCACAGTTTGGACAAAACCCGTATCCGAAACTGCTCCCCATTTTAAAACCGCAAACCGAACAAGCTACATCGTTTCCGTATGGATGGATGCTTGATTTGACAACGTCCCAATGCCCGTGTCGAACAGGCTCGGCATCTCTTATGTCGAGTACATAGTCATTCTTTCTGCTGTCCCAAGCATCAAAACTTCTGATGTAGTCGCTTTGAATAAGATGCTTAAATCGTTTTAATAGATTATCATAGTATGCTTTCGGTACTGTATCTACTGGTGGTAACGATTCAATAGCGTCATGTGCAAATTCCCACTCAATGCACGTTACCGCTTCATTAGGCATTTCGCAGTTTTCACCACACAGTTCGCATATCCTTTTCAAAAGTGCATCCGCACTAATCAGTCTGTCGTTCATCTTCTTTCCTCTTTTAACTTGTAGTTGATAATATCAGCAACTATATCAAGTGACCGCAGTGCAAAACCGACCCAACATAATTTGACCAACCAAGTGGACATTCCTATGGTTTTACACACCTCTGCGAGAACAATGTAAGCAATCATTTATTTTCTTTCCTTTCTCCATCTATCGCCATGGATTCAACATCTTACTCAATTCAAGTAGTTCTCTACGAATCCTTTTAATATCGCCCTGTTTACGCACATGAGTTTCCATACCAGACCATACCCCTCCACCTGCTTTTTGCACTTCATTATTCAATCGGAACATTAGTTCGGTACAAAACTGTGACTGACTTCTTATATCGGCAAATTCGTCATTATTTCTCATCTTCTCTCCTTTTTCCGTCAGCACAAAACCAATCATCATCACGCTCTAGGCACTCTGCTGTACTGCCTCTGTATTGACAATCCTTACACCGCACTACCATATCAACCGGTCTTTCCCTGTCACAATCTGCGTTCAGCCATTCAAGAAACTGTGCTTCCGTCATCGCCCAAAGTTCCGTTGCGTAGATTCCAAAGTCATAACGGAACGCTTCTGCATTAGTCATTAATGGCATCTTCTTTCCTTTCTCCGTCACTCGGTTTTACTTGACCCATCTTCATAAATCCTATTCAGTGATTTCTCTATGGAATTGATAACTGTCTCTCTTGCGAAGTCATACGCATACATCGTGTTGTTGACAAATCGTCTCAGATTCTCTGTCCCGACTCTCTGATTTCTCAGTGCCTCTGCTAGTATCACCAGTTCCTTTGTTTGATAGCCCATGATAGTTGAGTTATCTAAATCCACCAAGAACTGTGGCTCTGTTGGTGCATCTTGTATCAACTGCAAGAGTTTTCCGTACATCTCCAGAGGCTTTTCGGTATCATAGTGCACCTCTGTTGCTATGGTGTTCATCAGCTTTGACCTGCTGATCAGATCATTCATCTTCGACCTCCTCAGTGTTCTCCTGCCTCATCCATCTCCCACCTCTCTCTTATTCTTCTCGCATGGCCTACCAGATACTCGCCTACAGTCAGTGCGTTCAGATCTCGCATTTTGCTCCTGTTGTTCTTGTCCTCTTCGGCCATGTATTCCAGAGTTCCTTGCCACACTTCCTGCATCTCTTTTTCCGTCCTCTTCAGGAAGTCTGAGATCCTATCTTCTGGCAGATACTCTTCGATGATGTTGTTCAGTGCTATGAGAGTGACCATCTCCATTGTTGTCAGGCCCTCTTCCACACCTTTGCGTTTAGCCTGTGCCAGTAGTGTCGGCAGTTTATTCTTCATCTTTGTCCACCTTAATGCTTCGGAACGGTGTGATCAGCCTCACTCCTCTCTTATAGCCGGAGGCTGATGCTTTCACCTTTTCTTCAGAGACTCCACACTTCTCTGCTAGTTCTCTTGCGGAGTCTGCGATCTCCAGAGGAAACTCATATTTGTCTAAAGTGACTTTTAGCCAGATATAGTTAGTCCTCATCGTCCTCTATCTCCTCGGTATCAGGCTGTCTGATCCATCCGATTGTCACATGACCGCATCTCTCACATTTCAGGATCTGGATCGTGACATTCTTCAGTTTCATGACTTCCTTGTAGAGGCAGGGATCTAGCTCATGCTCTCCGTCAGGGCAGAACATATAATTGCCATAACTGCACTTTTCCATCTCATTTCTCCCTGAGCATATAAATTCTGGTTTTGCTCACTGTAGTAGATATCTTTACCGGATATTCCTCTATGCCTGAATCAGCTTCAGTCACTTCCGTATCTAGCATTTCTGCTATTTCCCTGACTCCTCTGTATATGTGCATGATTTCTTCCGTATATGGATAGCCGAATGTTATAGCTCCGTCTGTGATCTTCTCGATCTTCCGTATCTTTTTATTCAGGCTCTCCTGTGTCTTTACCACATCGAGTATCTGATCTCTTAGTTCTTTCATAGTTCTTCTTTTAACCTTTCTCTGATTCTTCTCAGTTGTTCTTCTTTAGTCCACGAATGTACTTTCCTTAGAGCACCCATCCATACGCCATTGATATCTAGCTGATACACTTTGACTTCTATGTCTTGCGGATATGGAGGATAATTGCCACTGTATGAGAGGATTGCTCTGGCTATAGCTTCTGGATTCACATCAGGGAATGCCTGACAGATAATCTCTGCTCTCTCTGCAGATCCGTACTTCTTTATCAACGCTTTCTCGACTAATGCATCAATCATTCCATCCGTGCTCCTTACAGTATTTCTCCCACTCCTCATCTGTGACTGTTGTTTTTATCTGTGTCTCCTGTTTAGTTTGAGACTGCAGATAGCTTTCCATCTTTGTACCAAATAGAGTCTGAGGACGAAGATATTCCTGCATCTTAGGATCTTTACCCCACTGTGCCACCTTGATGTCTATAACTCGTTTAAAGTCATCGACAGAGAATTTTTCTCTAAGCCTTGCCGATATGACCTCTTTTGTGGTTTTGGTAGTAGTCTTAAATGCTTTGCCTGTTTTCTCGTTCAGATAGAAAATGATTTCTTTAACTGCCGAATCGAGTTTGTCCGACAATATATCTTCTTTCTCTATATCTTTCTCTATATCTTTCTCTATATCTACGTTACCGATGCGTTTCACTTCCGTTACATCAGCGTTACAATGTAACGATTTCTGCTTTTCTCTATGGTTTCTAACCCTCTCTGCAGAGGCTGATTCAGATCCTATAGACTGCAGCGCATATGGCAGGAAGAAATTGATATTATCCGATGTTTCAATCAATCCTGTTGCTGACAGATAGTTAAGCAGAAGGAGAACATCATCTGGTGACTCATCAAGATCCAGAGCCAGTTCCTCTGCAAAAGAACTTTCAAGGCCAGTGTATGTCAGGACACCATCAGTCTTGATGCTCTTTAACTGCATCTTTAGATAGATGATCGTCAGCGTATCTCCTCCTGCCATTTTCCTGAGTTTTTTGATCCTTTTGCTCTCAAAGAAATCCTCTTTGAGTTTCAGCCAGAAATATCTCCTCTCTGACATTTCAGTCCTCCAGTGAATACTTCATGTAGACAGTGTGCCTGCCGTATCTGTTCTCCGTGTAGATCTTTTTTTTCTTGAATTTGAGTCCATCTTTTCTGATCATCAGCGACACCTGCGTTGCAAGTTTCGTGACTCCCAGTTCTGAAAAAGCCTCCATCGGAGTTATGCTGTCATGCGTTTCCAGATAATTAAGAATCGCCTCTTTCTGAGTCATCTTTGTTTTCATATCTCCATTCCTCCATTCTGTCGTTGTTTCCGGAAGCCACACATAAAGCCATCATCAGGATGCCTATGAATGCTCCTACGAATAATCCGATAATCAGTCCGACTATCATTGATTTGCCTCCCTATAAAGTTGAATCCAGTCATCCAGAGTCATAGTGACGAGCCAGTCACTATGATTTTTTCTATGCATCACTACTGGTAGTTCTCCATCTCTGGCATCTCTCTGAGACTGAAATATCCAATCATAGATATTTGTTCTTTCGACTCTTTTGCATTCGATATGGATTCCGTCAAGATTTGTCACAACATCAGGATCTCCGTTCTTGCCAGAGAACTGCTGTCCTCTTCTTGCTTCATATCCGTACTCTCGGAGTTTCCTTGCCAGTTCCCTCTCTCCCTGTGCACCCTTTGCTCGACTATTCATTCCAAAAAGTGTATTGACCTCCTATTCCGTTCTTTACCCAATCCCACCGAAAATGTGTCACGTCTATTCCGTCATCTTCCATCTGGAATCTTTCATCCAAGTCATGAACTGTTATTCCGTCTGCTTTGAATGAAACAGGACTGTCTGTATCCCATCTCAGCAATATCTGCCATAAATCTGGATAATTCTTTCGGAGCAACCTTAATTGATTTATGCCTTGATTGTGACAGAACCAACATCCACCTCTTGTTGCTGTGGTGTAGATCGGTGAGAGCAGATCGTTCTCCTCGCACCATTTTCGACAATCTGCTTCTGTCCATCCTATCTGCACCAGTGGCAGTAGTTTGGAGGGATCTTTAGAGTGCCTTGCGATTCTTTCTTCCTCATCGGATGCGATCCCTATGATTTGTATATCCGATGAGGATTGGCTTTTTTTATTGCTGTTGTCTTTAGTGCTGTGCACCAGTTCCCTCTCACTATTGGGAATCCCCAAATTGGTCCTGCTCTGCGACTTGTCTGATTCCTCGTCTTGTAGAACAGATCCTCGTATGTCTGCTTCAGAATATTTGAGATGTTTGCACCATCCTCCGATGACCATTGGGAATCCTTTGATAGTTCCGACAAACTTTCCTTTGCTCTGTCTGGAGTAGAACACTCGCTCATACGAGAGTCGGTGTGTGTGTGTGTGTGAAGATGCCATACTTCCTGTCAGGAGTGACAGTGGCACACACATGCTCGACTTCTAATCCCCATCTTGCTCTGATGATTTCGTCAGCCTTTTTCTTGAACTCAACCATCGGAGGCAGATCTGCAGGGATGTCATCTGTTGCCCATATCTCTGCATGTACTATTCTGTCAATCGGAATCCTCAGTAATTCGCAAGCACCCAGACAGGCAAGAGAGTCCTTACCATAAGAAAGACTCAATACATTCATTCCAGATAGTTCCTCCGATACCTTTTCAACCATTCCTCTCTGGTGTGAGTCTGCTCATAGATCTGCTGTGCAGTTTTCTTAAGAAGAGTGTCTAGCCAGTGTCCATTCTTGCCATGCACTCCATTTATGCCTCTGTGATGCTCTGGGCAGAGCCATACCCACAATCCGTCTTGATCTGCATATTTCCGTCTCGGAACTCCAAAAAGACAATGGTGCTTTTCTACGTTTCTTGAACCACAGACCAAACATTCCTTTCTGCTCTGCATGATTGATTCAGCCATGCCAATCCTCCTTGAGCCTTTCCAGTTCCCAGTCTGGG
>Ga0247611_10011320_pt1 | contig 10306 bp, 7 predicted proteins | sample 177DNAGHGhighgp2_FD_192422 | JGI IMG/M metagenome (GOLD analysis project Ga0247611, IMG submission 192422) | Sheep rumen microbial communities from Palmerston North, Manawatu-Wanganui, New Zealand - 1770 DNA GHGhigh gp2 | ecosystem: Host-associated > Mammals > Digestive system > Stomach > Rumen ... | reverse complement strand
GGGATTTGGGGATGGGGTTGTGTGGATTGGGGATTGGGGATTGGGCCCAATCCCCAATCCCCAATCCCCAATCCCCAATCCCCAATCCCCATTATTTTTTAAAATAATTTTTTTAGAAATATTTTTAAATAAATTAACTATTTTTATTAAAATTTAGTTAATATTTATAAAATAAAATATTTTAAATAAATATGATTGAGGAAAATAATAATATTTGTTCAAATTTTTATTCTAGGCAAATCGGAGTTATTGGGCAAGATACAATGAATGCATTATCTAAAATGAATATTTTTATTTATGGAATGAGAGGAGTTGGAGTTGAAACAGCTAAAAATATTATTCTCGCAGGGCCAAGAAAGGTAATGATTTATGATAATGAAATCTCAAAAATAAATGATTTGACATCAAACTATTTTATAAGTGAAAAAGATGTTTCTGAAAATAAAAGAAGAGATGAAGCTTCTTTATATAATTTATTGCAACTTAATAATTTCGTTAAAATAGAATTATTGAAAAATGGCCCAATTATAGAACATTTCGAAGAAAATATTAAAAATGAAAAGGAAAAATATCATGTAATTGTAATAACTGAATTTATGCCAAAAAATATTATCATTGAAATAGATAATTTTTGTAGGGAAAATAAAATTGGATTTATTTATGGTGCTGAACTAGGAATTAATATTTTCTGTTTTACTGATTTTGGAAATGAATTTGTAGTCCATGATCAAAGTGGAGAAGAGCCTAAAAGATTTACAATAAAAACAATTTCTAATTCAAATCCTGGAATTGTAAATTTAGTTCATCCTCTTGGTTCATTCGATTTAAAAAGCAATGATTTTGTTTTTTTTAAAGAAATACAAGGAATGACTGAATTAAATAATTGTGGGGCAATTAAAATAAAAAAAATTGATAATTATAATATTCAAATATGCGATACATCCAAATTTTCTAATTATACTTCAGGTGGTATTATAATGAAAGCAAAATTGCCGTTAAAAATGAAATTCGAATCTTTCGAAAAAAAAATTGAAGAACCATATGATGATAATAATGAAATTCCTCAAATAATAGATGAAACAAGTTCTAATGAAATAATTCATACTGGAATATTAGCATTATGCTCATTTTATGATAAATATAATCATCTTCCAGAAATTAATAATGAAAATCACTCAAAAGAATTAATAAGCATCGCAAACCAAATTTTTACTGATAAAGAAAAGAATGAAGAATTTTGGGTTCAAAATATAAGAGAAGAAAATCCTGATTTTGATAAATTATTTGAGAGAACTATACAAAATTTATCTTTATGGTCAAGAGTTCAAATATCTCCTATTGCCTCATTTTTAGGTGGAATAATTGCTCAAGAAATTATCAAATATACAGGAAAATTTTTACCTTTAAGTCAATGGCTTTGGTGCAATTTTAATTATGTAGTTGAAAAATTAGAAGGAAAAATAGATAGAACCTTAAATGGTTCAAGATATGATGATCAAATAGCAATTTTCGGTAAAGAAATTCAAAATAAAATAGAAAATTCAAATATTTTTATGATTGGAGCAGGAGCTTTGGGTTGTGAATATTTAAAAATATTTAGTTCAATGGGAGTTTCATCAAATAAAAATAAAAAATTTAATGTTACAATTACAGATAATGATAATATAGTATTATCAAATTTAAATAGACAATTTTTATTCAGAAAAGAAAATATAGGAGAGCCAAAATCTAAGATTGCTTGCCAAAGAATAAAAAATTTTAACAATTCATTTAATTGCATAGATCTACAAGCAAGGATTGGGGAAGAAAATGGAAATATATTTAATAAAAAATTTTGGAAAAACCAAAATTTTGTAATTAATGCCGTTGATAATATAGAGGCAAGAGTATATATTGCTAAAAAATGCAAACTATATCAAAAGGTATTAATTGATAGTGGAACAAATGGAACTAAAGCAAATTCTCAAATAATCATTCCTTATAAAACAATAAACTATTCTCCTTTTGATAATGATTCTGAAAATCAAATTCCAATGTGTACACTTAGAAATTTCCCAAATTCCATAGAGCATTGTATAGAATGGGCAAGAGATAATTTTAATGGTTATTTTATTAATATAATAAATGATGTTAAATTATTTATTGAAAATAGAGATAAATTATATCTTGAATTATCAGAAAATTATGTTCCTTCTGACCAAATAATTAAATTAAATAAAATACTTAGATATGTAAAAATGATTATTAATAATGATTTTAATGAATGCATAAAAATAGCTTTGGAAGAATATAATGAATCATTTACTAATAGTATTATTCGAATGCTAAACAAAAATCCACCTAATTCTCTTAATGATGATGGAACTAAATTTTGGAGTGGAGATAAAAGATGTCCAAGTCCATTGGCCTTTGATATTGAAAATAAATTAGCTTTTTTATTTATTAAAAAATATTCTCAGATATTAGCTAATTCAATGTCAATAAATATTATCAAAGAAGATAAATTATTGATGGAAAAAATAATTGAAATAAAATCATCTTTAATTAATTCAGAAGAAGAAGCAAATTATAATAATACAAAATTTGATAAAAATAAATATTTTGAAAAAAAAGAAAAAAATCGAGAAGAGTTGAAAAATAAAATGAAATCTGATCTAATTGAATTGAATAAAATAAAAGAAGAATCAAATAAATTGAATATTTCTGAAATAATAAAAAATTTTAAAAATATATTTACAAATCAAGAATTTGAAAAAGATAATGATGAAAATGGGCATATTGATTTTATTTTTGCAGCAGCTAATTTAAGAGCAGAAATATTTAAAATTGAAAAATGTGATAAAATGAAAACAAGATTAATTGCAGGAAAAATTATACCATCTATTGCAACAACTACAAGTGCAATTGTTGGATTGGCTTCTCTTCAATTATTTTCTTTATATCAATCTAATGATATAAAATCTTTAAGGGATAATTATTTTAATTTAGCAATAAGAACTTTTAATTCTTGCCCGCCAGGAAAATACAAAGAAGAATTGGAAAATAATCAATTAAATTCAAAGAAAATAAAAAATAAATTTAAACAATTTATTAGATTTTCAAAAAATAAAATATTTCAATTATTAAATCTTTAAAATATTAATAAGCATATAAATAATTATAATATTTTATTTAATTCATTTATTCTTTTAAAATTCTATAACTTTTAATTATTTTTTTAATTATTAACTATTTTTATTGTTAACTATTTATTTCGATTTTAACTACTGAATTAATCCCCTTCCTCAGTAATATTTTTTTGCTTCCTAATTATAATTCATTTTAATAACTAATTTTAATTTATTGTTTTTTAAGAAAAAAAAATTTAATATTTTATTGCTTTGAAAATTTTTTGAATTATAATAAAAGATATTTTTAAATATTAATTTATGTAAGAAGAAATTTATTGCAATAATTATTTATAAACCTCCTCTATTTTTTATTTTACTAAATTGAATAGTTGAATATTGTTTAAGGTTATATTCAGCAAATTTCTTGTTATCGTCATCTAGCAAAGTTCCTTTTTTTTCCCCTTTTTTTATTAATCTAGGAGGATATCCATTTAAGTAATTATTTCCAAGTTGAAACTCTCTTTCAATTATTCTTTTTACTTCTCTAACTGTATTAAATGGATAAATTTCTGCTTCCATTATTCTATCATCAGCTACATTTTTCAAATAAACAATTTTTTTTCCATTATCTATATTCCTGACATTTACATTCATTTTAAATTTAAAAATATTATTAATTATACTTATATTTATTTAGAACTAACTATTTTCTATGATTATCTATTTATCTATTTATAAGTTGTATTATTTTTAAGAAAAAAAAATGGGAGGAAAATCAACCAAAGAAGAAAATCCAATTGAATATATGGATGAAAACACAGCTTTAGAAACTGAGTTTAATAAATTAAAAAAATGTCCTGATTTGCCTATAGTAAAATGTGAATATTTAAATAATAGTAATAAGCATTGGAAAGTTTGTTTTCTTGGCTCAGATTGCTCTCCTTATGAAGATGGTTATTTTGTTATAGAATTTATATTTAGAAATACTTTTCCTAAAAATGGCCCAGAAGCAATATTTAAAACAAAAATGTTTCATCCAAACGTTGATTCAAATGGACACGTTTGTATAAATCTTTTAAATAGTTGGAATCCAAAATATTCATTAGTTTCTGTATTTTATGGAATTCTTGAAATAATGGATCACCCTGTTGCTTCTGGAGGATATGGTAATGAAGCAAGAAATCTTTTAGAGAAAGATGAAGAAGCTTTTTATAGAAAAGTTGAAGAATATACTATTAATTATGCAAAAAAAGAATTATTTTAATTTAAATAAATTTATTATTTTATTTATAATATCAAAAATTAAATAATATAAAAGAAAAAATTAATTTTTAACTATTTTATTTATCAATATATTTATAGAATAATCCAACAACATTTTCAGAAGATAATTTGATTTTAGATTTTTTAACTTTTTCATCAGAAAATAAAAACCAATCATTTTTTATTTTTATATGACAATAATAATGTCCACTATTGAGGTCATTTCCTTCATGCTCATTTACTGCAAATAACTTATATTGAGTTTTATTTAAATGAGCATTTAACAAATCTTTATCTATATAATTTTCAAGGTCCAAGCATTCAGGAAAATATAAAATAGATCTAATTAAATCTTCTTTAATTATAGCCCTTACAATTGAAATCATCAATATTTTAGGCAATTTGCATAATTTAGTCATGGTTGTTTTAAGAATTTTATCTTTTTTGTTTTTTTTATTCTTTTTCATATAATTATTATTCTTGTTGTTATAATTTAAATCAAGTAATTTTTCTAAAGAATATTCCTCATTGTACATTTTATTCTTATTTTTTGGGAAATTTAATAAAATATCAAATGAAGTGTTAAAAATTATATTTGTTATATTTTGATCTTCATAAATATATTGACATTCATTAATTGTAAACAATTTTTCAATAAAAGTTTCTTCACCTTGATATTTATTAATATATTTTTGATATTTATCTATTTTTGTTTTATTATCTATTATTTCAGATTCATCAGATTCATTATTATATATAGAAGAAGAAAAATCTTGCTCTTTTTCCTTAATATTTACTATTATTTCATTGATAAGATCTTTTCCAAAATCTTGAGAATCATTTTGAATAAAAGAGTCATAATCTGAAATATTTTTCATGCATTCTTTAATTGAATATAAATATTGCTTATTGTAAGGATACTGGGAATTTGATAAATCAATTATACTTTTTATTAAACAATTTCCAAATGAATGACGCTGGTATATACCCTTTAATTCATATAAAAAATTTGGGCAATGTAATAATATTTGTAAAAATGAATTCATATAGCAAGAATTTCCTATATTTATAAATCCTACTGTTTTGAATTCAAAATTATCTTTACCTTTTTTTGTTTTTTTCTCTATTATATTATTTCTGCTTTTATATTCTGAAATTATAATATGCTTTTTTTTTGCTTTATTATCACAAGCACCCATTATTTTTTATCTATTTTTAATTTATTAAGATTAGTAATTTAATAAAATAATGTAAATTATTATCTATTTTTAATTTTATCTATTTTTAATTTTAAATATATAAAATACTATTATATAAGATATAAAATCATGGAGTTACTTAAATCATGTTATAGTTCTGTCCAAGAATTTTTATTAAATGAAAATCAAGATATCAAAGATAATATTCCGGAAACAAATGGATTTAAAATAAATAAATATAAAATTAACCAAATAGAAAATGATTTAAATGATAACGATAAAAATGTTAGAAATTATCCAAAAATTATAGTCAGAAAAAAAATTAGAAATGAAAATAATTTATTTGGGTTCCCAAACATTGGGCATTCATGTTATATGAATTCATTTTTACAACTTTTATTACATACACCTAATTTCTTGGAGAAACTAAAAGAATCATATCAAGGAACAACAGAACACCCTTTGATTGATTCTTTATTGCAATTATCTTCTGAATATGAAACCAAAAATAAGGTAAAATTTTTAGAGATTATCAAGCAATCAATGGCTGAAGTAGAAAAAAGTTATGGACTAAAAATCCAAAACGATTCTCAAGAATTTGGAATTAATTTAATTAACCAAATGATTTCTATTATAAAAGGAGAAACATCTTTTAGTGATGAGGAGGTTTTAGAAGAAGAAGAAAATGAGCTAGAATATAATAAAGAATATAAAAAGAAAAGTTTTAAAAATTATTTGGATAAATATTGCGAAAAAGAAATACCATTAGAAAAAATGTTTCAATTTCATGAGATAAAATCTAAAGTAGATATACAAGAGAAAAAAACAATATCTATAAAAAGAATAGATTTTGATTCTTTTTTAAATATCGAACTATCTTTCCCTAAAAAAAAAAGCAAAAAATCTAGTTATAAATTAACCGATTTATTGAAGGAGAAATATCCAAAAACTCCAGAAATTGAAAATTCAGAAAATAAATCTAATATTATTGAACAATTTATCGATTATTTAATAAATTTATATATGAAATATAAAAACAAATATTTTAGCCATAATCCAGATAATAATAATAATAATCAAATTATAAACAATAATAAACTAAAATATATTTATTTTAGTAATTTATTTTCAATTCCTAATTTTTTAATAATTTCTATTAATAGAGCAATACTTGGAAAACCGATTTACAAAGATATTGTGAAATTTGAAGAAATTTTAGATTTAAAAGACTATTTAGATAAAGATAATTTAAAAGATGAAGATACAAGCTATACATTATATGGAATTAATTACTGTTATAAACAATTATTTGCTAATTCTGGCCATTATTATTGTTCCATCAAAATAAACGGTGAATGGTATACTTTTGATGATAATAAGCCTGTAATTAAAGAAGAGCCAGATTTTAATTCTAAATATGTGGTAGGATTATATTATATTAAAAATAATCAAAATTAATAATATATTTTTATTAATTATTTATAAATTTATTTTTTATTTTTATTTGAAATAAAATATATTTAATATTATTTTAATTATAATTTATATTTTATTACTTATTTTTTTATATAATAAAGACCAACAACGTTTTTAGAAGCAAAATTTGGAGTCTGTTTAGTTACAGAACTATCATTAAATTTATACCATTTTTCTTTAATTTTTATAAAAGAATAATAATGTCCAGAGTTTACAGAACTTCCACTACATTCATTAATAGCATATAATTTATATTCTATAGATTTATTAGTATTATTAATATTTTTATCTATAAATTTACTAACATCTAAAATATCTTCATATTTTAACAGATTATCATATAATCCTTTTTTGAATATTGCTCTATTTATTGATATTATTAATATTTTAGGTAACGATGCTAATTTTGATATATAGTCATAATTTTTTTTCTTTGATTGATTTATCTCATTTTTCTCCTCATTATTTTCATTTTGATTTCTACAAAAACAATATTTAAAAAAGTTAATAATTGAAAATAATATATTTTTGCACATTCCAAGAAAGCTGAATTTATTTTCACTTTTATTAGATTCTAAACTTTTTTGTTCTCTTAGTTGGCTTTCATCATAAGAATTATTATTATTTCTTTTGGTTCTTACTTCCAAATCAATATCCTCTGATGATATTTTTTCTTTTGAAATATAATTGCAATACTTAGATTCTAATAATTCAATTAAATCAAAATTTTTATTTTTTTGATTGTTTGGGAAACTAAGTTCGATATTAAATGAAGTATTGAAATCTATATGTTTTATTTTTTTATTTCCTTTTTCTAATTCTATTTTAATAAAAGTTTCATGGATTTGAAACATTTTTTCTAATGATAATTCTTCTTTGCAAAATTTACTTTTATATTCTTCGAATAATTTTATTGTATATTCTTTTTGATTTTCTGGAGTTATTTCATATTCTCTTATATTTTCATCACTAAAGGATTGATTACCTTTAATACCATTTATAATTTCATCAAGTAAAGAAATTCCAAATTCCTGGGAATCATTTTGACAAAAATCACTAAAAGAATTATCAGCTTTTCCCATTAAAATTTTAATATTTCTTAAAAATCCATTATTCTTTGGGTCTTCTGCTAAACTTATTAAATTATTAATTATTTTATTATTTAAATTTCTTTCTTTATTTATTTTTATTAATTCTTTTAAAAAGTTTGGAGTATGAAGTAAAATTTGTAAAAATGAATTCATATAGCAAGTATTTCCAATATTATTAAAGCCAATAGTTTTATATTCAAAATCCTCTTTTTCAAAATATTCTTTAGTCAATGGATTATTTATAGTAATATTGTTTATATTATTTGATGGATTTTTTTTTTTTTCTTCAATTTTATTATTGATTTTAGTGTTACTTAATTTATCTTCATTTTTTAATAATTCATTTTTATTTATTTCTTTATTTAAATTATCTTTTGAAATATTATTGATATCTTTATTCACTTCAGTTGAAAATTCTTTACTTAAAGAATCAAAATCTTCTTCTTTTAGCATAGTAACATTTATATTTACTATATCTTTTTGTCCTTTTTTTATAGTTTCTTTATTTATTTGATTATTTTTTTTTTCTTTATGGTTATAATTTTCTTTTTTAACAGATTTGGATTTCTTTTTCAAATCTTTATTAAAATTTATGTCTTTACTTTTTTTCATTTTTTCAATGAAAAGAAAATCTGATTTCTTTTCAAAATCATTTATTTTATCATAAAAATCTTCAATAATTAACAATTTATTATTTTGATTTTCTATATTTAAATCACCTTGAGAATTTGAAGAATTAGAAGTATTAGATTTATTTTCATTCTCATTATCTAAGATTTTAGATTTTTTAGTTTCATGATTATCATCTAATAAAGGTGACATTTTATCTAATGAATCTTCTTTTAAATCATAATTTTCACTCATTTATTTTTAAAATTAAAAGTTATTTGTTTTATTTAAAAATTTGAAAAATAGATAATTGCAATTAGTTAAATAATTTTAAAAAAAATAGTTAAGAATTTTTAATAATATTCTTTAATTAATAATAAAAATAATTGTTTTTAAATATATATTTTTTGATGTTATATATAATTAAATGAGACAAAACCAATTTAACAAAATAAAAAATGAAAATGATTTTGAATATAAAACAGTAGGATTTCCAAATATTGGAAATTCTTGTTATATGAATTCATTCTTACAAATATTATTGCATTGTCCAAATTTCTTAAAAGAATTAAAAAAAAGGTGCAGTTATACTTGCAAAAATAACTGGGCAAATAATTGTTTAATAAAAATTATTATTGATTTATCAAATTCCGAACATCCTTTCAACAAGAAATATTTATATTCTATATTAAATCGTATGAAAAATGTGTCAGATTATGAGATATTTATTCAAAATGATTCTCAAGATTTTGGGAAAGATCTTATTAATGAAATATTTGAAGATTATAATAAATTTGATTTTTTAACACAAAAAAAAACTTCATCTCTATTATTAAGAGATAAAAATAATAGATTTAATATAATTAACAATAATAATTATTATAAAAAGCAATTAATTTATAATACTTTTATTGAAAAATATCAAAAAAAAGATAATTTTATTGAAAAAATGTTTACAGTAAATGAAATAGAAACAGTTTATAAAAGTAAAAGGAATTATGATTATATAATTAATACTTCATTTGATATAGAACTTACCTTTCCAATTGGAAATATAATTTATGATTATAAATTAAATGATTTATTTGATTTTAAATATTGTATAAATAATAATGATTTTGAAAATACAAAATTTTTGAAAGTTGTTGAAAGAAAAGTTTGTAAATTACCAGATATATTAATCATTACAATTATAAGAAAATTAATAGGAAAAAATTTTTTTTCTTACAAATTATCTATTCCAGAAGAGATTGATCTTAACAAATATATAGATAAAAATATTATTAAAGATACTAAAACAAAGTATAATTTATTTGCAATTAATAAAAAAATTGGAAAGTCTCATTTAAATGGGCATTATTTTTGCGATATAAAAATAAAAGATCAATGGTTTGAATTTGATGATGAATATGTTAGTAAATTTATATTTAATCCTAATAAGTCATCTACTTCAGTAATAGGCTTATTTTACATCAAAAATAATAAATAAAAAATATAAATAATTTATAAATGGTTATGGAAGGGGATTGGGGATTGGGGATTGGGGATTGGGGATTGG
>Ga0247611_10011318_pt1 | contig 10310 bp, 10 predicted proteins | sample 177DNAGHGhighgp2_FD_192422 | JGI IMG/M metagenome (GOLD analysis project Ga0247611, IMG submission 192422) | Sheep rumen microbial communities from Palmerston North, Manawatu-Wanganui, New Zealand - 1770 DNA GHGhigh gp2 | ecosystem: Host-associated > Mammals > Digestive system > Stomach > Rumen... | reverse complement strand
AGGCTCACATAACCACGGCATGTTGTGTGCCGGCGTTTAAGTACAGCCATTGCCGAGTCGTCTTGTCGTACGTCGCTTTGAAGTTCATCATAGTCGTAGAAAAGATAACGAGCTACGTATTCGTGTACTAACATTACCTTTATATAATCATCCCAGGAGCACTTCGAAGCAAGCTTTTCAGCCATATTTTTAATAGGCACCTCGTTGCTTTGGAAATAGTCGGTAGCCTTAAGCCAATATTGCAGATGTGCATTGTCTGTAGGGAATCTTCTCAGCTTGTCCGTGTTATAAATAAGCGATGGTGTATTGTGAAAACAGATTCTAGACCCATTGTAATAAGATATTGGAACTCGAATGTATGACGCATAGTAATCGGTGTCAGGAATATATCGACTTAGTGTGATAACTTGATTTTTATGTTCTAACATGCTAAGATTGTATCCCCCATCAGCGTCAGGCTTTAAAATGGTTTGTTTACCACATCCGTCAGATGACACACCAACTAGATTATGTCCTCGCAATGGTTGTGACTTTCGCAGAAAGAACATTTTCTTCCCTCTTATTACGAGTTTCACAGCTAATGTTGGACAATACGAAGAGCAAAATTTATATTTAAGATTTTCTTTCTGAAAATTCATGGCAGCATCAATATAAATGTAAGACATTAATCTATAGACATTGCTAAGCGCAATCCGATACATCCTTGAAAACTTTCTGGTTCTATGAGTCCCCGATCTGTTACGCGACAACATTATTCAAGGAGGCACATACAACCTCCACGACATACATGGTATGTCCCTTCTAACGGTCCTTGTGGATTCGTCTGAGGAAGAGGATTGTAATCACCAAACCAATCCTGGCACCATTCATAAACATTGCCGCTCATGTCATAAATGCCCAACTCGTTAGGCTTTTTTGTGGCCACATCTTCGGTTGTCAAGTCAATGTTGCCCCAATACCATCCAACCTCGTTAAGATTATCACTTCCACTAAAAAGGTAGCCTTTACTCTTGCACCCACCACGAGCTGCATATTCCCATTCTGCCTCTGTAGAAAGACGAAAGGTCTTACCTGTATTGGAATTCAATTTACGAATGAATTCCTGACAATCTTCCCATGTTACACTCTCAACAGGATGATGAACACTTTTGGTAGATGAAGGATTGTTCCCCATCACTACTTCCCACAACTCCTGGGTTACCTCAGTCTCGGCAATATAATAACTATCCAGGGTAACACTATGCAACGGGTGTTCGTGGGCGTTCCCTTCGCACCATTCCTCTTGTGTCCCCATCATAAATGTGCCGCCCTCAACATATATCATGGTAAATGGGACACCATTAACAATTAATTTCTTGTTCATACTCGCCTGACGATTGGCTATTCCAAATCTGTTTTCTGAATGACTTTTCCGTTTTTTCTTATTTCCATTTCTTCAGCATAGAACCCCCATCTACCAGGAATAAGGAGTATACGATATTCGTATCCATCATTAACAAACGACAATGCTCGCTTAAACGAATCGTCCCTATCTGCAATACGTATTTCACTACCAAAGATGATTAAAGAGGGGGCATCTGCGAACTTACAATTTCTTGGCCATGAAGCATATCGGTATATGCCTTTTCCCATATCGTCAATACGTATATGGAGACTGTTTAAGGAACACAAATACACTATACGCTTATATTGGTGAAGACTGGGATGTAGCCAAAAAGGAGCAGACTTTCCAATCTCTATTAGGTTTGTACCATTAAACAGAAAGCATTGATAACGGTCTATAGGCTCGTTATCAATTTCATTCCCTACATACAAAACATTTTTGACACTGTCCACTTCTGCAAAATCATGATGTTGTTCATCTGGATAATACCATATATAACTATAATTGAATACTCGCTCTATCTTTCGAGTTGCTTTGTCATTGGTGACAAAAGCTTCTTCAGGCACAAGTTTGTCTTTTTTTATCTTGTATGCTGTTAATAAATAGGTAATGCTGTGATTCGAGATTTCTCCATTTAGATTTTCATCTGAAATGATGACATACAACTTAGACCCGTCTGTGCAAGAAAATTCAAATATTTTATGTATCCAGTGTTCAAGCAAAAGATTCGGAACGGTATCTGACGTTTTCCCGCTCTGTTTCTTCATGACGTGTATAATACCCGCATCATCACGATACTGAACTAAATTCATTGACGCTCCCATTTCCGTATTGCAATCCGTCACATAAATACGGAGTCTCCTGTCTGGTGAGGTTACAATGTCAAATTCTTCATTTTCATTCAACGGGCCGAATTCGTGTGACAGAGTGGTCGAGTCTTTGGCTATCAAATCAAATATTTTCTCTTTAACCTTAACTTTTTCTTTCTCTGATTCAATATCGTGACTTTGGGTCAACTTGTCTAGTTCATTCACGAATTCTTTTTCAGCTTTTAACAAGTGAGGATAAACTCCACAAACTGATTTGTCGTCCAACTTCTTATTACCACAACTGGTAAAAACAAGAATGACAGATAGTAAAATATAGGTAAAATGTTTCATAATCATTCTTCATTTTCTGCATTTGTCGCGCATACCGATACGATAACCTTCATCATACCCTTTATTGTATGAATCCAAGGAAGCATTTCCATGCAACACGAACTTTAGCGAAAAACCAGAGGAAATATACGATTTATCTTTCCCTTCCATGGCATCTCTATAACCATTTTGGTAACCGCGGTTATAGTCATTTGAATTTAGTAGTCCCATAATCTTATTCTTTTATTAGTTAGACATGTATTTCTTTGCGATGTATGTGAGAATCTTCTCCATGGTCATACAGACCTGTCCGTCCCACTTGGCGTCAATAGGAGGATAACATTCATAAATATGAAATTCATTACAATGCCAAGTTAACTGAACACCATTGGGCAGGTAGACATAAACAAGGTAATTGGCATTCTTCCCCGTTTCGTCATTGATGCCATAAGTCCAATCCAAATCCTTGAGAAGATCAGCCATCTGCAGCATCAAAATGCTTTTACGCTCATATATCTTTTTCTTATGCCATCCTTTGTGCTGTTTGGCAGAAAGATTCGCAAACTCTGTTTCAAGCAACATCAAGACCAACTTTGCTTCTTTGTCCTTTGTGGTTTTTACAATTCTCTTCATTTCCTTGATTACCTTACGCAATCCCAAACCACAGGCATCAATCTTAAATGCCTCTAATTTCTCCAGACTTGTCTTATTTTGACTTGCACTTAGCTTACTGGCACGGTGCATATTTTCAAGAGATTCCTGCAACTTGATTTTAAGAAGAGGATTGAAGCATTCCCTCAGCATTTTTTCGATTTCGTATTTTCTATAGCCGAAGACAGAGAAATTATCTGCCTCCTTTTTGTTTCTGTTGTAACTGGCCATAACCATACTCTCAGAATACTTTCCGTTTAGGTAGCCGAACCTCATTTTTTTGCCGACACCATTTAAAATAGTAGTTTCCATACTTACTGAATTCTTTTTTTTAATACTCTCCGAGGTGAACAAGTGCAGTTTTTGACTCATTCTACTTATATTGGTGTTAAGAAATCCAAAAGATTACAAACGTTTTGATTAATATTCTGTATCTTTGCAAAATAAAAGTTACAATCACATTTAAATTGATGTCTTTAATGGTTGTACTTAGAAATATCATGAAGTAGTGTGTAGCCCAATTAGGAATTAAAACGGTAGAACATGGCAGATCTCTTAATATATAGTGAAGATGGCGAAACTGTCACAGGTGTATATGGCAATAATCTATGTGATGTCAAAATCACATGGGGTGTGAAAAAGATTGGACTTCGTGCATTTGAGAACTGCACAAAGCTATCCTCTATTTCCATTCCAGAAACAGTTGAGATAATTGATGACTATGCTTTCGCTGGTTGTATTTAGAGCCTTATAACTAACCATAACTTACTACGACTAACTAACTATAAGGTCTTGATTTTCAATACTCTTTGATTTTTAACACTTTCTGAGTGCTTTTTGGCAGTTCCCGATTTTCCACATATTTTTGCAGCGTATTTCTACCGTGGAGAATTTGCGGAGCTTTTATTTTGTCATATTGTGAACGTAGTTGACAAGGGTTTACGAGTGGTTACAATGGAGGACAGATTTGAAGCTGATAAGCAAAAAGCGTTATATCGTGGACTGGGTTGACAAAGGTTGTCAATGGTTCACTTCCGTTTACTCCATCGGTGGAATACTCAAAGTATGTAGAACATAGCAATATCAAAGAGTATGAGACTGAAAAGAAAATGTGAATTTTGTGGCAAGCCATTCGTGCCAAGGAGCGGTATGCAGAAATACTGTTCCGAGGAATGTCAGGCAGAGGCAAAATGTCTTAGGAAGAAAAGACAGCAGGACTTGATTAACGGCATTGAGCCAATCATGGATCTGCAACATCAGGAGTATCTTACCTTCTCCAAAGCTGCCATTCTGATGGGATGCACCCGACAGTATATCTACAAACTTGTGGCTAACGGCAAGTTGAAGGCTTCACGGTTGAGCAGCAGAATGGCATTCGTTAGAAAGGCTGATATAGAGAAGATGTTTGAGGGTAATCCCTACAAGCGTGTGGTTCCTGCCTGCAAGAGCAAGCTCAGTAAAAAGGCAAAAACAGAAAAGCCAACACAACACCTGGAACTAATAAAAGGGAAAGAGGAGAATGAGGTGCTTGACTATTATTCGGGTGAGGAAGTGATGTCCATTTATAAGGTCAAGAAGTCTTGGCTCTACACATCCGCCAAGCGCAACCAGATACCGATGTGCCGTATCGCTGGCAAGAACTATTACAGCAAACGACATATTGACGAATTCTTCGGAACTGCCGTTGACATCCACAGCATCACCGAGTGGGTGACTGCTGATGATGTAGAGGATGCTTTCAGCATGAGCAAGTCGGCACTTCGGGCATACGCCTATCGTCACAAGATACCGACCAAGCGAGAATACGGACGTACCTATTATTCCAAGGAACATCTTGAAGAACTTCGCAGGACTGACCTCATGAGCGATGACAACTATTATACCACCGAACAAGTGCAGCAGTTGTATGGTCTGACAAGTGCCAACATCTGCCATATTGTGAGAGTTCACCATATCAGCAAGGTAAAAGTGGGTGTAAAGAACCTGCTTTTGAAGACGGATGTGGAGCGAGCAATGGCAGAAAGGGCAGCAAAAGGACTGTGATTTCAAATGATTTCATCATTAACCATCAATGACTGCAAATAATTGGAGTCACGGAAGTATCATTCAGTTATTTTGCAGCCGTGAAGAGACACTTCACCATGAATATTCATCAATAAATCAATACAACTATGAGTAATATCTGCAAGACCGTATCATTGCGTACACGCAAAATCAAGGACGGACGCATGCTGTCCTATTATCTTGACTATTATCCAGGCTATCGTGATGAGAGCACGATGAAAGTCATCCGCCATGAGTCGCTTGGCATCTACATCTATGCCAAGCCGAAGAACCAGATGGAACAGAAGTACAACCTCAACCTTACGGCAAGAGCCGAGGCGATACGCTGCCGTCGCTTCGAGGCTATCGTCAACGAGCGTTACGATTTCTTCGACAAGGAGAAGATGAAAGGCGATTTTCTTGCCTACTTCAAGAGACTGGCAGACAAGAAGAACTCCAAGTGGCAGCACGTCTATATGCACTTTCGTACCTTCACGCAAGGCAAGTGTACCTTCGGGGAGATAAACGTGGACTTGTGCAACAGATTTCGTGAGTATCTGCTGACAGCACCACAGGGACTGCACAAGAACAGAAAGTTGCATATCAACTCAGCAGCCAACTACTGGTCAACTTTCCGTGCTTCAATCCACACAGCCTATCGTGACCATAAGATAAAGGAGAACCCGAACGGTTTCTTGGAGCGTATCGAGACAATCCCGACAGACAAGGAGCATCTTTCGCAAGACGAGGTTATCCGCTTGGCATCCACTCCATGCTCTGCTCCTGCCTTGAAGAGAGCCTTTCTGTTCTCCTGTCTTACTGCATTGAGAAAGAGCGACATCAAGAAACTCACTTGGGAGGAGATACAGCCATACGGCAGCGATGGGGTGATGTATGTCACCACACGAATGCAGAAGACAAAGGACATCGTACATAACCCAATCAGTGAGGAAGCCTTGGAACTGATAGGCTATTCACCAGATAAACGAGGCAAGGTGTTCCCTGATTTCAAAGACTCCATGACACAGGCACCGCTGAAAAATTGGCTGAAAGATGCAGGGATTACCAAGCATATCTCCTATCATTGCTCACGCCACAGCTTTGCCTGTCTCCAGCTCGATGCAGGGACCAGTATTGCCGTAGTGCAGCGTTATCTCGGTCACAAGAATGTGGCAACAACAGAAGTGTATGCCAAGATTTCCGATGCTCAGAAACGTGCTTCGGTTGGCTGTATCACCTTGAAGAAGTAACCATTTGACAATAACACGCAGAAAAGGACTGTTGGAATGATAGTGTTCCAATAGTCCTTTCCTCGTTTTGTTGGTTCTATTTGTGGTCGTGGATAGAACCAATCCGACAAATTCACTCCAATTTCTGTTGGTATTGAAGAGGAACTGCAAATTTCCCTTTTCTTTGCCCTTATCTTTGTAGTCAGTAATAAGCAGCAACTGGCACTAACGAGCAGTTTAAAGTATGATTCAGAGTATGATATCATATTAGAACGCTAATAAAGCGTAAAAGAAAGAGCGCCAGAGAACGTAAATGCGGTTTTTACATGCTTCTGCATCTAACTTTGTGGAAGTTTTTGAACGAATAAAAATAAAACGAATACAATAATGACAGTAAACAAGAAAACTTCAGATTGTACCATCTACGCTTTTGTTGGTACAGCAATTCTCGCCATCTCTCTTGTCGTGGCGATGTGTGTAGGCAATGACTTCCACCAAAGTCTGTTTGTCGAGTCAATCATCTTTGTAGGGAGCAATATCCTGCTTTGGGCGATATTCATTTCCATGGTGAATTATCCCTATGAACTGATGACCATTGGTAGCAACAGCAAAACAAAGAAAAACGTTGTAGAAGCAGAACATGCAACAGAACAAGAACAGCCAAAGCAAACATTACCACAAACAGAGTCAACACAATACAGTCATGAAGACTATGCCAAGTGTGTAGAGGCACAAGAAAAAGAAGCACAGGAGGAAAAGGACAAGCGAACAAGAGCCGTACTTGACTATGTGCATCGTACAATGTCAAGGTTTCTGTATGAGGAAGATTTGTACAAGTTAATTGAGGCTGTCAAGGAATGGAGCAACGACACCAACTATACCCCGACAGCAATAAACCGCTTCAAGGAAAATGTTGAGAATATCCCTTTAAGGCACTTCGTGTGGAATATCGCAGAGCGTTTGGGTAAACGTGATTACACAATGGCCATGCGAATAGCTTTTATCAAGGCATTATTTCCAAAGCCGTTTGAAGGTTTGGACTACAGCACATTGAAGAACCTGAAAGCACCATGCTCCAATGATGTCATTCCGATTGATGAGCCAGACAATGGTGGATACGATTTCCATGATGTGACGGAGAAAATTCCCGAATAATCCCCATTGTTAGAGTTATTCCTTCGTGAATGACAAATGACTGTCACGAACCTCAGTAACGGAAGCATCATTCTGTTCCTTTGCACCAGTTATTAACAAAGTATCAGAATGAATAAGGTATTAACTTTCAACGACCTTCCAATGGTCGTTGCCCAGCTTCGGGACGAAGTGGTGGGCATGAAGCAGATGATCGTCAGTCTGCAATCACAGAACAAGCCACACAAGGCGAACACGCACATACCTATGAGTGTGGAGGAAGCATCGGCATATCTCAAAATGCCGATGGCAACTCTCTACATGAAACTTGGCAACGGCAGCATTCCTGCCACCAAGCCAGGCAAGCGTTACTGCCTTTATCAAGATGAACTTGACAAGTGGCTGGAGACTAACCGCAAGAATCCTGTACCTCTCACGGCAGAGGAGGAGAATGCAGCCATTCTTGCAGGAAACAAGCGCAAACCGAAACCCTTAAACTGGTAATGTCATGGATGCGCTTGAAATTTGTAACAAGCTACGCTCGGAGGCTTCGGGCGTAGCCACTTCTGGAATTCCGCTTGACGTATTCCCCCAGAAGATGCAGCAGATGATTCTTGATTTGGCAAGGACGGAGAACTATTCCATTGAGTTTACCGCTACTTCCCTTATATCCGCTATGGCAGCAGCCGTCGGCAACTCCTGCTATATCCGGATTAAAGGCAATTGGATTACTTCACCTATCCTATATGTCATTCTTGTTGGCAGACCAGGAGTCGGCAAGACTCCACCATTGAACTTTGCCTACAAGCCGTTGCACGACATTGATACTGAGGAGCACCATAAGTTCAAGGCTCTAAAGAATGAGTATGCAGCCATTGTGGAGAGAAACAAGGGCAAAAAGCGGACGGAATGGGAATCGTTACCTCCTATGCCTGTCCTGCATAAGAATATCATGAATGACTTCACGCCAGAGATTCTGATGCGCAATCACGATGCCAACCTCAGAGGTGTGGCAGTTGTGGTGGATGAGATAATGGGGCTGTTCAACACCATCAACCGATACAACAATAGTTCTTTTGTACAACAGATGCTGTCGGCTCACAATGGCTTGCCAGTAGATGTGTCTCGTTGTAATCTTGATTGTCCTTTACGCATTGACTATCCTTGCATACAGATTGTAGGAACTATCCAGACTGGTATCGTGCATGAACTTTATGATATGGGATTCAAGAAGAATGGTTTTCTTGACCGTTTTCTGATTACATGCCCAAAAGGTTTGAAGATTGCTCCTTGGGTTAAGGTTCCAAAACAAGATGCTGCAATCATTGAAAGACCATTCCGTGTATGGAAAGAGATCATAGACAAGGCTGTGGCTCTTCCTTTCACGGAAGGCATCTTCAATGTTCTTGACTTCTCTGATGAAGCCATTGACATATTCTATGATTGGCAGAATGAGGATATAGAACGGCAGAATGCCATTACGGATGAAAAAATGATAGACTCACGTGCTGCAAAAGTTCCTTTGAACACGGCTCGGCTTGCCTTGATATTCCAACTGTTCCGATGGGCTTGTGATGAGTCTCACAAGGATTTTATTGATGCGGAGTCCGTTAATGCAGCCATACGGATGAGCGATTACTTTGAGAATTCATACAAAAGGATGGATGACCTCGTTTTAACCGAGGCTACCGACCCTGTGAAGAAACAGGTACTTGACTCGTTGGGAAACAAGTTCGTAACTGCTGAAGCAGTAAAGGCTGGAGCGGATTTCGGTTTTGCAAGACGTACTGTCATGTATATGCTCAAAGACTTCTGTCAGAGAAACTTTATCATCAAAGACAAGCAAGGCAATTATGAGAAAGTTCAGAAGTAGAACCACCACCTTGCACCGTTTGCACTTTGCACTTCTTGCACTCTTGCACAAAAGATGCTGCATTTTGTGCCAAACAAGTGCAAAAGTGCAGAAAGTGCAAGGTGCAACAAGTGCAGAGCCCTATGAGTGAGTATAGATTCCATCTACAGAAATACAAGCTGGGCAACCGATATGCTTGCCCTCAATGTGGGCGTAAGCGTTGCTTTGCAAGATATATTGACGAGCAAGGACAGATTGTATTCCCTGACAATGTGGGGCGTTGTGACCATGAACAGAGTTGTGGCTACCATTATTCTCCATCTGATTATTTCAAGGACAATCCCGATGCCAACTGCAATGATGATTGGAGATATAAAACACCAATCAAAGAGTGCAGGAAAGAGAAACCTCTTCCAACTTTCATTGATAGCATGCTGGTGGAGCAAACACTGCATGGCTATTCTGTCAATCCTTTGTACCGATACATTTCAACGGTCTTTGGCAAAGAGGAGACAGAACGGCTGTTTGCCTTGTACAAGGTCGGCACTTCAAAGAAATGGGGCGGTTCAACTATCTTTTGGCAGATAGATGTCAATGGGAATGTGCGCACTGGCAAGATAATGAAGTATGATGACAAGACAGGACACCGTATCAAGGAACCCCACAGCCAGGTGACTTGGGTACACTCGGAACTGAAACTGCCAGACTTTACACTTCGGCAGTGCTTCTTTGGCGAACATCTGTTGACAAATAAAACCACGACCAAGACAATAGCCATCGTGGAGAGCGAAAAGACAGCCATCATTGCCACCCACTTCATATCTGATTTCGTATGGTTGGCTACTGGAGGCATGAACGGATGTTTCAATAAAGATGCTGTC
>Ga0247611_10011316_pt1 | contig 10312 bp, 19 predicted proteins | sample 177DNAGHGhighgp2_FD_192422 | JGI IMG/M metagenome (GOLD analysis project Ga0247611, IMG submission 192422) | Sheep rumen microbial communities from Palmerston North, Manawatu-Wanganui, New Zealand - 1770 DNA GHGhigh gp2 | ecosystem: Host-associated > Mammals > Digestive system > Stomach > Rumen... | reverse complement strand
GAATGTTATTTATTTAACAGGTACAGCCGTGTACCATTAGAAAATGTCATGGTATCCATTAAAAAGTGTCATTGGTAAAACATGGTAAAAACTGTTGACATTTGACGCGATAGGGTGTATATTATAATCACAAAGGGACAAGGAAAGCCCCAATAAAGAGTAAAGGATGGACAAGAAAATGTTTAAAGAAATCAAGAGAAAGATGGACGCCGCTGAAGATATTATGGCACAGCTTAAGTGGAAAGTTGACAGCGTCAATAGTAGCGTGGAATCTCTCAAAGAAGAAATGAAAGAATGTGATGAATCTAGCAAAGAATGGATGCAAGAACAGCTTGAAGACTATAACGCATTTCTTGATATGGTTGAAGCTGTTAAGGATTTCTTGATGAAAGAAGTAAAGAAGTCAATATAATGAAAGCCCGTTACGGGCTTTTGCAAGGGCTTTCAAAAGAAAGCTTTTGCAAAAGCTCTTAAGAGCTAAATTAAAGAAAAAGGAGTAAAACAAAAATGAAAGAAAGAATGGTAACTAGGACTATCACAACCAACATTTGTAACGTGGTTGCTGTGAACATGGAAAGCATGACTGTTGAAAAGCTTTCGATTCCCGCTACTGTTGAATATGACACTGTTGAAAAAGCTGACAAGTATTTCAGAAAGAATTGGAACATTACCGGCCTTGCTTTCGCAAAGGTTGAAAGCATTACAAAAGAAGAGAAGCTTTTCGGGATGAGTGAGATTGATTTCATCAAGTACGCAAAGGAACTGCCGCCGCGTGGTGCGAAAGAAGAATAAAGAAAGCCCCTATCGGGGCTTTCACAAGGGCTTTCATAAAGAAAGCTTTTGTGAAAGCTCGGATGAGCTAAATTAAAGAAAGAGAGTGAAAAGGAAATGAAAATCAGCAAAAAGGCAATGGGCGCAAATTGGAGTTACAATCGCACAAACATAACTACCATTTGGGACGCCTACAAAAACCCAAGTTACGCAAAGGAAAAAGCTTATTGTAACATCAGGTCTGAAATGGAAGAGTTAGGCGGCCACGATTTACGAATTACAGGCGCAAATTGTATGCACTTCTCCTGCGCGTATGTGTTAGGCGATAAGCTGATTTATCACACTTATGCTCACCGTTACGAATACCCGCGTGTAACTGGCGCGTGACAAATGAAAAATAGGGGCAAGGAACACGGCCTTTCCCCCTGAAAATAGAAACGAAAGAAGGGTGAAAATGGCAATCTATTTCAGGGCAAAAAGGGACGCGATAGACTATCGCACAGGATTTCCAGTGGCAAAGGGAGAACTGCTTACGCCAACTCAGCGGTATTTTGATGCGCGGAACATTGAAGACGCTATTTTTGATGTTGTGGAAATCAGCAGGAAAAAAACTTGTATATCAACATTTGGTGCAAGATTTGAAATTAAGGAGTAAACAAAATGGAAAACAGTGTAATTAATTTTCGTGCAACTCTTGTAGTTACGCGCAGGCGCTTAAGTTATTCAGCTCCGTATGTTATTACAATCGAACGCAAAGCAAAAGATTTTAACTCTTTTCTTGAAATGGTATCATCTCAATATTGCGACTGTGACGAATTGGTAATTACAAATATTGAAATTTTCGACAAGTCCAATTATACAGTAAAATATGTTAAAGGGGAGCGTGTTCTATAAATGGAATATGATATTCACTTCTTTGAAGCAACTATTGATTGGACTTATAAGGATATAATAGGAGTTAATCGTGTATCCTGCGTAGCCGCAGACTATAATGAATTTATAACCAAAATTAAACTCTTCTATGCATTCGCAGATAATTACACAGTAAGCTCAATTAAGCATATAATACATCTTGCTTATGAAGAAAAATACATTAAAGGAGAGCGTGCCCTATGATTTGTATTCTAGCGAGAGACAGAAAACCGGACTACTACGAAAAACTGAAAACCATTTTATTCGAGGGCAGGGCGCACTTACAGCAAGGCCACGATTGCATGGTAAGTGAATGCTCAGACTGCGAAAATCGTGACATTTGCTGGGACACTGAAAAAGCAATCATGTTCCTAGAACAAGAGCAACTCAGAGCAGAACTTAAGCGCCAAAACAAACTGCCCTAACCGCCCAAATGAGGGGCGCAACTACCGCCCCTCATTCAATTATTAACATTTTGTAAACATCCACCACGCCTACTTCCATTTCCCGCGAATATATGTTATAATTACTTATCCCGAAAGGGAAGGAACACCAAATCATGCACCAAGAAAAGTGCAAAACTAGAACAAGAAAGGAAGAAAAACCATGGCAAGAAAACCCTACATCACGCGCACCATGCAGAGCGAAAATGTCACCGCAATGCTTTGCGACACTGTAACAGCAGAAGTATTCAACGAAACCGTAACGCTAGGCCACACCTTCAAAGACCCCAAGGCGCGGGAAAAGGCTGTACGGGCAAAGGTAGAAACCAGCACCGTGAAACTGGTTGACATTGTAAATGTCGAAACCGAAACCTGCCTGTATGGAATTTCCGAAGACGATTTCCTGACCTACGCAAAGAAGCTTAATCCTGAAACCCGCAAGCCCATTGCATAATAATTAACCAAACAGAAAACAAATTAAAACAAGAAAGGAAACACAAAAATGGAAAACACCTACTCTGCTAAAATCATCGAGGCCAGCCGCGAATTTTCCGCCAAAGAGCGCATTGCCCTGAAGGACATTCGCAACGCCGCAAGCCTTGACACTGTTGTTGAACCGGGTAAGCCTATGGTAATTGAACCGATGGAGTATGCTGTCGTTGAAATTCACAACGACAAAGCAAAGGGAGATAAGGACTATACCAAATACGTTTTGGTAGACCCTAACGGAGAAAAGTTCTACACTGGTTCTGCTTCCTTCTTCCGCTCTTTCAAAGAAATCTGGGACGAAATGAAGGCCGAGGCGCCTGACGAAACATTCGAGATTGAGTGCTATAAGACTGAAAGCAAGAACTTTCCCGGCAAGTATTTCATTTCCTGCTCTATCGTGTAATACAATCTAAATCCCAAAAACAGAACACCGTACACAACTTGTACGGTGTTTTGTTTTAATATGATACTCAGGTGGTGGTAAAATGGCTAAGAAAAGACGCTTAACAGCTCTGCAAGAAGAGTTTGGAAGAGAGTTAAGAAATTTAAGACGCAGATTCCAAGCAGCTATCAAGGCAGGATTTCTGAGTGAAAAGATAGGCAAGAAGATACCTGAAAAAATAACTCAGGAATACATAAGAGAACACGCAAGCAGAAGAGAACTTGAAAGAATAAGGCAATACAGAGCAGAGCAAATAAGAACACCAGAAGCAGAGAAACTGTATAAGGAAGTAGAGCAAAATCAAAGAACACCGCAACCAGTAAATAGAAGAGAATTAATAAACAGTTACATAAACGAATTACTGGAGAATTTGTCAGAAGCCGAAGCAGAAAGTCCAGAAGGGAAGAAGCTAAGCGATGTAAACGAATATCGCAGAACAGCTAACCTAAAAAGCCTTAGAGATATACTTAATTCAGCTATAAATCATTACGGTGAAGATGAAGTAAATGAGTGGCTATCAGACCCGGAAAACATGTATAATCTAAACACGATAATAGACAAAATAGCTGTTTTGTATACTGCAAGAAGCCAAGCCGAAGCTGATGCATTAATTGTTGAATTTGCTAATGAGCTAAACGGCGGCCCTCTTACAACAAGTCAAATGCAAAGCCTAGAAGAAACAGGAGCATTTGATTTCTACGAGGACGACCTCATATAAGACAGCAAAGAGACCTCAAATTAGTTGGAGACTTTGAGACAACTGTATTTGACGGTCAAACTAGCACAGAAGTATGGGCCTCTGCTGTTGTGGAAATAGGCACAGAAGATGTCAAAATATTTCACACCATAGCGGAAACATGGGAGTATCTTGTTAGCCTAAACAGGAACATAACAATCTATTACCACAACTTAAAATTTGATGGCTCATTCTGGTTAAGTTATTTTATCGGAACACTTAAACTAAAAGAAGCGGCTATTAAACCAAAAGAAGGTGTAGTAGAGTTATCTTGGATAGACAAATACAAGATGCGCTCCGGAGAGTTCAAGTACATGATTTCTTCCCTCGGTTACTGGTATTCAATAACCGTTAAAATAGGCGTACACTATATCGAGTTCAGAGATTCCCTAAAAATCTTGCCCCTATCCGTAAAGGCATTAGGCAAAGGATTCAAGACAAAGCACCAAAAACTGAACATGAAATATGAAGGGTATAGATACGCCGGGTGTGAGATAACAGACAAAGAAAAAGAGTACATTGCAAACGATGTTCTTGTAGTAAAAGAGGCGCTTGAAGTTATGCTAAGTGAGGGGCACAATTCATCAACAATCGGTTCTTGCTGTATGAAAGAATTCAAAGACGAATTTGACCCAAAACAGTATGAACAACTGTTCCCAAATCTTTATGAGATTCCAATAGACAAAGATGAATATGGTTCTTCAACTGCTGGTGACTACGTTCGCAAAAGCTACAGGGGCGGGTGGTGTTACCTAGTACCAGAAAAATCCTGCAAGAAATACCACAACGGAACTACGGCAGATGTGAACAGCTTGTACCCCTCTATGATGAGTAGCGAAAGCGGAAATTTGTACCCAGTTGGAGAGCCTACATTCTGGAAGGGGAATTACATACCCGAAGAAGCTACAACTTACAAAGGAATATCACCATACTATGGCGTGTATTACTTCATAAGAATAAAAACCCAATTCAGGATAAAGGACGGATATTTGCCATTCATACAAATCAAACACGACTTAGCATACAAGCCTAATGAGTGCTTAAAAACAAGTGATGTATACTATAAAAAGAAAGGCGAGAAGACAGGCAGATATTACTCAAAGATAGAAGAACTTGATGGAACGATAAGAGACGCCTATGTTATACTAACAATGACGCAGACAGACTACAAATTGTTCCAAGAGCATTACGAACTGTACAACACTGAGATTCTTGATGGCTGTTATTTTAGAGCTAGATTAGCTATATTCGATGAATACATCGAAAAGTACAAACAAATGAAGCTGAACAACAAAGGCGCGAAAAGACAAATAGCAAAGCTGTTTCTCAATAACTTATACGGGAAAATGGCGACAAGTCAAGACAGCTCTTTTAAGTATGCTTATCTAAAAGAAGACGGTTCATTATCCTACTACACCGTCATAGAAAAAGAGAAGAAACCCGGCTATATTCCAATAGGTTCTGCAATAACATCTTACGCAAGAAACTTCACAATCAGAGCGGCACAGGCCAACTACTACGGCCCAGACAATCCCGGTTTTATCTATGCAGACACAGATAGCATACACTGTGACTTGTCACCGGAGCAGATGAAAGGAATAACAGTACACGACAAGAACTTCTGCTGTTGGAAACTTGAATCCTGCTGGGACACTGGTTATTTTGTAAGACAGAAAGCATATGTTGAGAGAGTAACGCACGAAAACCTAGAGCCAATTTCTGAACCGTATTACAATATGAAGTGCGCTGGTATGCCAGAAAATTCAAAGCTACTATTTCTAAGCTCAATGGGAGATGATGTAGCAAAGAAACAGCTTGCAGAATTGCTAGACGATTCTGGAAGAGAACTAACCGAAGAAGAACTTGAATTTCTACAAACAAAAAGAAAACTGACAGACTTTAAGATAGGTCTGGAAGTGCCGGGTAAACTGATGCCTAAGCAAATTCCCGGTGGAACAATTCTAGTACCAACAAATTATAAAATGAGGGAGAGTTTTAGGTCATGACAGATTATCTTAGAAACAAATCTATTTTCATATCCGAAGCAGAGGAATTAATTCATAGAGAAGGAATTTCTGCTTTGCTTAACTGGCTAGAATCTACAGACTTCTTTGTAGCTCCAGCTTCTACAAGATTTCATGGTAATTATGAAGGTGGCTTGTGTGAACACTCTCTAAATGTTTACAGCAGAATGTTCGACCTGCTTAACTTCTATTGGCCCTCTCACGAAAAAGTAGTAAATGAATCTGCCGCTATCGTTTCTCTGTTTCACGATGTTTGCAAAGCAAATACATACAAAGCATCTACAAGGAATGTAAAGAATCTTGACACCGGGCTTTGGGAAACATTGCCTTGTTATGCAGTTGATGAGAAGCTACCATTCGGAGCACACGGCGCAAAATCAATGTTCATTGTTCAGACCTTTATGCCGCTTAAGCCAGATGAAGCTACTGCAATTCTGCACCACATGGGAGCATGGGATAACTCGGTATACAATAAACCATCCGATGTTTACAACTGGAACAGGCTTGCATGGTTACTTCATGTAGCTGATGAAGCGGCCACTTACGTTGACAAAACATGAGAAGCGAATACAAAGATATGGCCAATAAAATATTGGCTATGGACGTGGACACTCTAGCAGAAATGATGGAATCAATATCAGGATTCTCATGCGTCCCTAGAAAATTTGACACTTCTAAGTATTGTTCTAACTGCACTCATTGCTGGAGAATATACATAGACCACTATTACAGAGAGGCGTGTAAGAAATGACAATAAAAGTTATAGACAAAGGCAAGATAAAAACCTTTGCGTGTGAATCAATTTTGATTGATACTCAATCCGAAGATTATCTTACCATATGCCTATTTGACGGTAGAGAGTTTCACTTTGGAAAGGGGACGGTGATTTTAGCCGTATGTACTTAATGGAAGGACTTCTATTAGCTTTAATTATCCTAGCTCTTATTATCCTAGCGTCAGCAGACGAAGACAGATAAAACAAAGCCCTATAGGTAAATCCTATAGGGCTTCTGTATTTATAACCTATGCTTTCACATGGCGGTTGGGATGTTGACCGCATATTTCTTACATTGTACCGCATAGTTTCAGCGTTCCCTGTACAATGCGTTCATGCAAAAGACACAGGCAAATACCATTAATAACTCAAAGCCTTAAGCAAGACTTCTTTGCACTTCAAATCTTTGAAACGGAAACATCCTTTATCAAAGAAGTATCTAAGCTGATTGAGGAACATATCATTCTTTCTGAGCATTACCCAGTTAATATCATGGTCTTCTGTCGTGATTGTAAGCTTAGTTGGGAATGTAATATCCGGCCTATTGTCGATATAGATAACACCTTTTTCATCGAAAGAACGAACACCATATTCACCATTGTTATACTTAAGAGTGGCTAGGTATCTGGAACGTCCCGTAGGCGTTTCAATGAAAGCGTCATTGTCGTTCAGGTATACGCCCTGCCCGGAATAGGCAATATACTTATTATTTGAAAATGCGGCATTAAATCCGCTTTCCTTTGCGGCAAGCTCTGCGTCCGCATTATAGCCCTGCTCCAAGACAAAACCGTTGCCCTTCAAGAATCTTGTTTTGTTATCCAACCGGGATGAAATATCCATTTCAACATAATACGGATTCAGCAGAGTTACCGGATTCGCAATCATATACACCGGCAAGTATCTTGCCATTTTACCGTTTCCTCTTGCTACTGACTTATGAATTGAAATGAACTTGGTTACTTCATCAGGGCAGTAGTGATTTGTCTCGCTCTGAAATTCATCGAACAGCATTTTAGAAGTGTCGCTGAACAGATGCGAAAGCTTCTTAATTACATCAGCGCCGTTCAATGCTACAGCATACCCGCAATGTTGCGGTTCTGCCCCTTCTTTGTCTGGCTCAATATAAAGGTCGTGATACTTTCCTTTATACCGCTTTACGCTAGACATAGTATATCCCGGAAAGAACAACCTATTAATATCCTTGAAGAATTTTTCCGCACAGCTGTCCAGCTCATAATCAAAACGATAGAGAAGCATAAATTTTTCGCCGCGCTTTAAGAAGCCATTTACACACAGGCGATTGAAATAGGTTGTCTTGCCAGCACTTCTGTTGCTGGTGCAAATGTAAATCTCTGGTTTGTTTCCGTTAATATCCAACAGCGACAAAAGTTTGGTACCGTCATAGAATCTAGGCATAATAACAACTCCAATATCTTTATAATTTATTATACCACCATGGACAAAATTCGTCAAGTATGATATAATGAATTAAGAAAAAGGGCGGAAGGGGGTGATAATTTGAAGTATTTTCCGGTTTTAATCTCTTTCTGCTTTATTGCTTTTGACGTACTTACCGGGTGGTTAAAGGCGCTAGCCACTGGCACCACAAATAGCTCAATCATGAGGCAGGGCTTATTCCACAAAGTTGGCGAACTTCTCGCAATGATTTTTGGATACGGGTGCGAATATGCTTTCCCTTATGTTGGAGTAGACATTGGACTTCCGGTGGCTGGTGCTATCTGCACTTACATTATTCTAATGGAGACAGCTAGTATTGTAGAGAATCTTTCTAGAATTTCTCCGGGCCTTTCAAACGCACTCAATAAATTCTTTGACCCCAAAAAGTTGAACGGAGTTGATGAAGATGGCAAAACAGAAGACGAATCAAGAGATAGCAATGGAAGTGATTCAGGGGAAGTGGGGAAATGATGAAGACAGAAAAAGACGGCTATGGGAAGCCGGGTATAGCTATGACGCAGTACAGAGCATTGTTAACGCGATTATGGCTGGACAGACTGTCTACGCCGAAGAGCCAGAAGTACCCGCTATTGAAATCACAGGAACAGAAACCTACAAAGTAGAAATCGACCTTGCAAAGTACAACAGTATTGAAGTGAGTTTTGTTTACGGCGGTGATGAATAATGGGCCTTGCTGAATACACATTTCATTGCGCCGCGACAGGTGAATTTTACCAAGAAAGCAGACAGGCACAGGAAAACGCTATGCTTGCTTATGGCGTACTTGCAAGAGAGGGATGGACTTTCCAAGCCTTTCTAGGTTTTTGGGCAAATGTTGGACATGAGGGTGGGTATAATCCATGGCGTTGGCAAAGAGACTATGTTGTGCCCAAAGGTTCATCTCTTATAGGGTATCCGGGTGGCCCAAATACAGGCCATGCTTATGGTTTTGTACAGTGGGACCCAGCAGGAAAATACATCTACGGCGGCGGTTCGGACTATGACAGCTTTGGCCCTAACTACTCTGACGAAGTTGGCAATGTAAATGATGGGTGGGCACAACTTCTATTCCTGAACGATAATGCCGACTATATAGCTGTTTTTCCTTGGTCTAACCCTATGACATATGCGCAATATAAAAGTTCGACCGAAGACCCTAGAGTGCTTGTTGAAGTTTGGCTTAGAAACTTTGAAAGGCCCGGAACGTTTGACCTAGAGGGAAGAAAAGCTACGGCTACATGGTGGTGGAACTGGTTTAATAGCGGAACTCCAATCGGACCAGACCAACCGACACCACCACCGCCTTATGTTCCGCCAACTCCGCCAACTCCCGGAAGTTTATCAAAATCAAAATTCATTTTCTATCTAAAACCACACTGGAAAAGAGGTTTGTAATATGCCTATTATCACAACTGATGAATTCATGAACAGGATTCGCACTCTGGTGGGTGACGACACATCCGATGAGACCCTAGCAACTATTCAGGATTTCTCCGACACGCTTAATTCTTTCGGTGATAGCGCTAATGAGATTGCCCGACTCAATAGCCAGCTAACAGAACAGGACGAAGCGTGGCGTAAGAAATACCGGGACGCTTTCTTCCATGGGCCTGAAGAAAGGGAACCGGATAGCCCTCATGACGATGGCCCGAAGAAACTAACATTTGAATCTTTATTTACTACAAAGGAGTGAAAAAGAAATGCCCTATAGAGTAGCACAGACTACGCTTAATGCAAGCACCATTGACATTCTGAATGTTATCCGGCAGAACGCTAGTCAGGAGTATCAGTCTCTTGTCCCTGAAGTTACCCGCGAACTGGATATTCCCAAAGTTGGTGAGGCCATTTTTGGTACTCCCGGCCTGTCCAACCAGTTTATCAATGCTCTTGTAAACCGTATCGCGCTTGTGGCTGTTAAGGCCGCTACCTTCAATAACCCCTACGAACCGCTGAAGAAAGGCTATCTGTACTTTGGCGAGACCGTTGAGGAAATCTTTGTTGACATTGTTAAGCCTCTCGAGTATTCTGCTGAAAAGGCCGCTGGTCGTGAGCTTAAGCGGTATATGCCGAATGTGCGTTCTGCTTTCCATGTGATGAACTGGCGTGTCATGTACCCCGTTACGATTCAGGACGCAGACCTGAAGCGCGCTTTCCTGAGCATTGACGGCGTTCGTGACCTGATTGCCCGCATTGTTGACAGCATTTATACTGCCGCTAAGTACGATGAGTTCCTGCTGTTTAAGTATCTGCTTATCAAAGCTA
>Ga0247611_10011315_pt1 | contig 10312 bp, 6 predicted proteins | sample 177DNAGHGhighgp2_FD_192422 | JGI IMG/M metagenome (GOLD analysis project Ga0247611, IMG submission 192422) | Sheep rumen microbial communities from Palmerston North, Manawatu-Wanganui, New Zealand - 1770 DNA GHGhigh gp2 | ecosystem: Host-associated > Mammals > Digestive system > Stomach > Rumen ... | reverse complement strand
GTGGTTTTTGCGGGGCGACACGAATGTGAAGTATCTGCATGACCACGGCGTGAGCATCTGGGACGAGTGGGCCGGAGCCGACGGCGAGCTGGGACCCATCTATGGGCACCAGTGGCGCTCGTGGGGTACGGCTGACGGGGGGCATGTGGACCAGATAAGCAGCTTGATTGAGGAGATAAAGCGCAACCCAGACTCGCGGCGGCTGCTGGTGTCGGCGTGGAACGTGGGCGAGCTGGAGCAGATGCATTTGCCCCCGTGCCATATTTTGTTTCAGTTTTATGTGTCGGGCGGCAGGTTGAGCTGCCAGCTTTACCAGCGGTCGGCTGACATTTTTCTGGGTGTGCCGTTCAATATAGCTTCGTATGCGTTGTTCACGATGATGGTGGCTCAGGCTTGCGGTCTGAAATACGGTGATTTTGTGCATACGCTGGGCGACGCGCATATTTATAACAATCATGTGGAGCAGTGCCGGCTGCAGCTGACGCGCGAGCCGAGGCCGTTGCCCCGCATGTGGCTGAACCCGGAGCGGAGGTGTATTTTCGACTTCGATTACGATGATTTCAAGTTGGAGGGGTATGACCCCCATCCGCATATTAAGGGGGAGGTAAGTGTTTGAATGCGTGAATGTGTCAACATATTAATGGGTTAGTCTTTTGGATGTGTCAGATTGTTATGAATTAACGAATTAGCACATTCAAATATATTAGAGAAAGTGAATAGGAATAATTATTGCATTATCATGGCCGGCGGGTTTGGAAGCCGCTTTTGGCCGATATGTCGGGACAGCAGCCCGAAGCAGTTTATCGATATTCTGGGCAACGGACGGTCGATGCTGCAGACGACGTTTGCCCGGTTTGAAAGGGTGTGTCCGAGGGAGAATATCATCATTGTGACGCACCGGATGTATGAGGAGCAGGTGCGCCAGCAGATTGGGGGGTTGCTGCCCCACCAGGTGCTGGGCGAGCCCACGCGCCGGAATACGGCACCTTGTGTGGCGTATGCCGCAGCGGTGATTGAGGAGCTGAACCCGGAGGCGAATGTCATTGTCACCCCTTCGGACCATGCTATCTTCGGCGAGGACCGCTATGTGCAGGATATTGAGCAGGCATTGGAGCTGACGTCGCGCGACGGGTGTATTGTCACGCTTGGGGTGAGGCCGACCACTCCGAATGCGCAGTATGGATATATCCAGTTTAAGGAGGAGCCGGTGTCGGACAATGCGCATAACCTGCATCGCGTCGTCACCTTCACTGAGAAACCCCCGGTCGAGATGGCCCGTCAGTTTATTGCCACGGGTGAGTTTTTCTGGAACACGGGTGTGTATGTGTGGAGCCTGAAGACGCTGCGGAGGGCATACGAGCATTACTTGCCCGATGTGGCCAGGAGTTTTTTCGAGCTGGGGATTGGGTCGTCGCCCGCCGAGGTGGAGGAGGTTTATTCGCTGAGCGAGACTATCTCGGTGGACTTTGGCATTATGGAACACGCGGACGATGTGTATGTGCTGGAGGCTGCTTTCGGCTGGTCGGACATCGAGTCGTGGGATTCGCTCTACGGTATCAGTCGCCGCGACACCTCCGGCAACGGGGTGGTGATGGGCCATGCTTTCCTGTATGACGTGAAGGATACAGTGGTGCATGTGCCACAGGACAGAACGGTGGTGCTGCAAGGGTTGGAAGGTTATATCGTGGCGGCGGACAAGGACACTATCCTGGTGTGCCGTCGCAGCGAGGAGGACCGTATAGCCAAGTTTGTCTCGGATGTGGAGCTCTACAACCTCAAGGAGAAACAGGAGAAAGTAAAATCTTGAATATTTATAAAATGATAAAACAGGATGGTGTGCGAATGCGTGAATGCGTTAGTTGGAATCCCGACTCAGGGTTCGACTCATTGCCGAATTGGCACATTCGAAAATTCAGCAATCGCCATTCACCCCAAAACAAGAAAAATTTGATATTTGATTATGAAACGAACTGAGATTAAGCATTTGTTTGCTGAAAGCGCGGAGCAACTGATTGACTCCGACGTGTTAGTGAAAGGTTGGGTGCGCACTAAGCGCGGCAACAAGAATGTGGCGTTCATAGCCGTGAACGACGGCTCGACAATCAATAACATACAGGTGGTGGTGGATCTCGCGGGCTTCGACGAGGCTCTGTTGCGCCGCATCACCACAGGGGCCTGTATCGGAGTGGAGGGCCGTTTGGTGAAGTCGCAGGGGGCTGGCCAGAGTGTGGAGATTCAGGCCGGGAATATCGTCCTCTATGGCGAGGCCGACCCCGACAGTTACCCCCTGCAGAAGAAGGGCCACTCGATGGAGTTTCTGCGCGAGATAGGCCACCTGCGCCCCCGCACTAACACTTTCGGCGCTGTATGCCGCATCCGTCACCACATGGCGTATGCCATCCATACGTTTTTCCACGAGCGCGGTTTCTTCTATTTCCATACACCCCTTATCACGGCTTCGGACTGCGAGGGGGCCGGTGAGATGTTCCAGGTGACCACCCTCGACATGAAGAACCCGCCGCGTCTGGAGGATGGCAGCATTGACTACAGTCAGGATTTCTTCGGTAAGCAGACGGCTCTCACCGTCAGCGGACAGCTGGAGGGTGAGCTGGGTGCAACCGCGCTGGGCAAGATTTACACTTTCGGTCCCACGTTCCGCGCCGAGAACAGTAACACTCCACGCCACTTGGCCGAGTTCTGGATGATTGAGCCGGAGATGGCTTTCTATGATTTGGACGACCTCACCGCTCTGGAGGAGGAGTTCATAAAGTATTGCGTCAGCTGGGCTCTCAACCACTGCCAGGACGACCTCCAGTTCTTGAACAATATGATTGACAAGGGCCTCATTGAGCGTCTGAAGAGTGTGGTTGACACCGACTTTGTCCGTCTGCCCTATACAGAGGGCATCCGCATTTTGGAGGAGGCAGTGAAGAATGGTCACAAGTTCGAGTTCCCGGTTTATTGGGGCGTGGACTTGGCAAGCGAGCATGAGCGTTTCCTCGTAGAGGAGCATTTTAAGAAGCCCGTCATCATGATTGACTACCCCAAGGAGATTAAGGCGTTCTATATGAAACAGAACGACGATGGAAAAACGGTGCAGGGTACCGATGTGCTTTTCCCCCAGATTGGCGAGATTATCGGTGGCTCGGTCCGCGAGGAGAACTACGACAAGCTGATGAACTCCATCACCGAGCGCAACATCCCCATGAAGGATATGTGGTGGTATCTCGACACCCGCCGCTATGGAACCTGCCCGCACGCCGGTTTTGGTCTGGGGTTTGAGCGTCTGATGCTCTTCGTCACGGGCATGGCAAACATTCGCGATGTCATCCCCTTCCCCCGCACACCCAAGACGGCCGAGTTCTGATAATCGGCCATAGGATAGCAATGCTTAGGGCTGCGCATCTCGGTGTGCAGCCCTTTCTTATCGTCCTCTTGTCAAGAATATTGTCGGGCATCCCATTCCCCTCCTTTTTTGCTTTTTCGACACCCCCACTACAAGGGGTGCCAGCCGGTCGTTTTGGGTCACGGGGCTACCCGGCCTTTGTGTGGGGGTGGTAGTGTTGTCATGGCTCGAAAGCAAAGGGTGCAGCAGCCTGTGGCTGCTGCACCCTTTCGCTCGGAGGCAAAGCGGGCGGCTATTGTCCTATTTCGATGTGGGGCTTACCCAAGTGAAGGTCACGCCGCTGGTGGGCAGGTCAGCATCATGCTCCATTTCTGTCTTCACTGCGGGTGGACAGGTGATGGTGCACTGGTGCGAGGCAATGGAGAGGTTGGTGCACATGCCACTTTTTCCGGGTATGCCTTTTCTTGGGCCTTTGCGGATCTCACCGCCACCGCCGCCACGATACAGGTGGCTCATGTCGAAATGTGACAAGTCTAAGCTTGTTAGGTTGATGCAATTGGCAAACATGTTGTTCATAAAAGAAACAGAAGGAGTGCTGAAGCTGGAGAGGTCCAGGCTCGTGAGGCTGATGCAGCTGTCAAACATGCCGCACATTGATAGTGCATTAAGAGTATTAAAATCGGATAAGTCCAGGCTGGTCAAGCTGCAGCATCTGCGAAACATTCCGTCCATCTCTATCACATTTTGGGTGTTGAAGCTGGAGAGGTCCAGGCTCGTCAGGCTGACGCAACTGTCAAACATGTAGTTCATGGATGTTGTATACATGGTATTGAAACTGGATAGGTCCAAACTGGTCAAACTGCTGCATCCTGCAAACATGTAGTTCATGAATGTTGTATACATGGTATTGAAACCGGATAGGTCCAAACGGGTCAAACTGCTGCATCCTGCAAACATGTAGTTCATGGATGTTACATACATGGTATTGAAACCGGATAGGTCCAAACTGGTCAAGCTGCTGCAATTACGAAATATCTCGCTCATGCCGTATGCCGACTGAGTGCTGAAATTGGAGAGGTCCAGACTTGCTAAACTGCGGCATCCCATAAACATACCCTCCATCTGCGTCACGTTCTCAGTGTTGAAGTTGGAAAGATTAAGACTTGTGAAGCTGCTGCACCCCTCAAACATGTAGTTCATGTTGGTAACATTCTCAGTGTTGAAGTTAGAGATGTTAAGACTATTGAGACTGCTGCATCCCCTAAACATACCCTCCATGCGCGTCACGTTCTCAGTGTTGAAGTTGGAAAGATTAAGACTTGTGAAACTGCTACATCCCTCAAACATGTAGCTCATGTCAGTAACATTCGAGGTATTGAAGTTGGAAAGGTCAAGACTTGTGAGGCATCTGCAGCCATCAAACATGAGGCACATGTTCGTCACATTCGTGGTGTTGAAGTTGGATACATCCAGACTGCCGAGTCTGCTGCATTCCCCAAACATGTATCTCATATTGGTAACATTGGAAGTGTTGAAAACACCATTAAATTCAATCCTACTCAGCCATTTTTGCAGTCCACTTTCGAACATTTTAGAACAATCTGGGTTGGCGTTTATCATTTGCGCCAATGTCGAAACCCTCCATACGCTGTCCTCCAAGTTTCCGTAGATGGGTAAAGGGGAGGAAGGGGTGGAAAGCAACTTGCCGGTAGCGACGCCGCTGTTGCACTCAAACACCACTACTTTGGCTTTCTTTGGGATGGCTTTGTTGAATGATGGCCCGTCAATCAACTCTGCCACCGAGGCGTCGGACAGCATGTCCACCTCCATCGTGACGGATGCCATGCTGTTTCGAGACAGGGACATGCCGGTCACGACCGCTGAGCAGTACTTGCCATCATTGGTGGTGAGGACGAGGGTGAGGTTGTCGGACGCGAAACCTGGAACCATGATGTAGAAACTGGCCGTAGCCTGTGGGGCCACAGTGGCCGGGCAGCCGTCTGTGAATTGCAATGCCACGCCGTGGCTTGCGGTTTTGTCCAGCATGATGCTGTCGGTCTCTTCGCCAATCACTGTGGCATGTCCGTCGCCGCTGAGGCTTGCCGTCTCGGTCCACAGTGCAAGTCGGCTCAACGACAGCGCGGTCCCCATAGTGTTGTGGACCTTCACGCGCACCATCGCGCAGAGGTTGTGGAATTGCAGAGTCTCGCCAGTGGTAATCCGGGCCCCCATCGGCATGACAACCCGCTGCTGGCCGTCCACTATTTCATACGTCTGCGTAGAAGGTAAATTGACCGCTATGCAGCTCATGTCGCAGATGTCGCCCGAAGCGGCGCAAATGCCCGATGGGTATATGGCGCGGTAAGCTTTGGCCGGAGTCACGTTCTCAATCCAGGCCGAGGAGCCCGAGGCGGCCATGGCGGAATACGCCCCATTGTTGATTTGCACCCTGTCGCCGTTGTGCCAGCAGGGGGTGTATGGGTCGGCATTTGAGTTAGTGCCGGATGTGGAGAATTGCTGTATCTCAGCTTTGAGGATGACGGCAACCTCTTCTTTCTGGCAGCCGACGGTCAGCATGGCCATTGCTGCCATCATTGTCAGGGAAATAACAAGTTGTTTTTTCATTTTCATAGGTTTATTGTTTAGAGTTTATTGTTTTGTGCGGGTGTCATTGCCGGAGGCGCACAGTCTGAGGAGCCTCGCCACCCTTTCTTTTTCAGCTGCAAATATACGCAAATTATCCGATACGGCAACTTTTTTTGCAAAAAGTTTCTTAATTACTGCCGGTGGCCACGTTGCCTATCCCTTGTCTTTATCCCCTATCATGCCCCATTTATATTGGTTATATTACACCCAATCAGCGGTGTGCAGCCGGCAGTCCCCATTTCCTTTCGCCATTGCCCAAACCCTCCACCGCCGAGTGTCGTCCCCATATTAGGGCGGGGAGGCCTGTAGTCCACTCCCCCCACTGCGCTATCATGTTGCGTCCGGTTCCGCTCGTCTCAGCGTCCAGCACCCTGCATGGAGCGCAGATACTGACGCAGGGTTGCGTTCATTTCGTGGCAGGGCAGAATAATTGTTCGGGATGTGGGAAAAAAAGTGTATCTTTGCACGTTGATTTAACCGCATAAGGATTGGATTGAGGAGTTGGGAAGTTTTTGATAGGCACTATGTTTGACGATACTTACCGAACGATAGCGGCCCCCGCCGAGGGGCTTTATAAGGAGAAGGGCAGCAAGTTTCTGGCTTTCGCATTCCCCGTGCGCGGCACCGACGAGGTAAAGCAGCATCTCGACGCGCTCCGCAAAGAGTATTTCGATGCCCGCCACCATTGCTACGCCTACATCCTCGGCCCAGCCAAGGATTCCTACCGCGCCAACGACGACGGCGAACCCTCCGGCACCGGCGGCCGTCCCATCCACGGTCAGCTCCTTTCCGCCGACCTCACCGACACCCTCATCGTCGTGGTACGCTATTTCGGCGGCATCCTGCTCGGCGCCTCCGGCTTGGCCAATGCCTACAAAGCTGCCGCCCGCGACGCCATCAGCCACGCCACCATTGTGGAAAAAACCATCGACATCACTTACCGCCTCCACTTCGAGTACCCCCTGATGAACGATGTCATGCGCCTGCTCAAAGAACTGGGCGTCCAGCCCCGCAACCAGGACTTCAACCTCGACTGCCGTCTTGACATCTCCGTGCGCCAGTCGCAGAGCGTCCGCGTCTACGATGCCCTCTCCAAGCTCTACGGCCTGACCATCTCAACACTGTAATTCACGACCAAACAGCATTTGCCCGAATCAGATGAACAACGATATTCTTTCACAGCTCAACGAATCGCAACGCCAGGCAGCCGCCTGCACCGAAGGCCCCGTCATGATTATCGCCGGCGCGGGCAGCGGCAAGACGCGCACCCTCACTTACCGCATCGCACACCTCATCAATCTGGGTGTCGACCCCTTCAACATTCTGGCCCTCACCTTCACCAACAAGGCCGCGGCCGAGATGAAGGAGCGCATCATGAAACTTGTCGGCTCCGAGGCCCGCAACATCTGGATGGGCACCTTCCACTCCGTCTTTGCCCGCATACTGCGCTCCGAAGCCCAGAAACTGGGCTACATCAGCACCTTCACCATCTACGACACCGACGACAGCAAGTCCGCCATCAAACAGATTGTCAAAAACCTCAACCTCGACCCCAAAACCTACAGTCCCGGCTACGTCATGGGCCGCATCTCGATGGCCAAGAGCAACCTCCTCTCGCCCGACGATTACGCCGGAAACCCCGAAATCCAGCAAGCTGACAAGGATGCCCACAAGCCCATGATTGCCGAAATCTACAAACTCTACAACCACCGTCTGCGCAACGCGATGGCCATGGACTTCGACGACCTCCTGTTCAACATGAACATCCTTCTGCGCGACTTTCCTGACGTGCTGCTCAAATATCAGAACCGCTTTAAATACATCATGGTCGACGAGTACCAGGACACCAACTACTCGCAATACCTCATCGTCAAGAAACTGGCCGCCCGGCTGCAGAACATCTGCGTTGTGGGCGACGACGCCCAGAGCATCTACGCCTTCCGCGGAGCCAACATACAAAATATTTTCAACTTCCGCCGCGACTACCCCAACCTCCACCTCTTCAAGCTCGAACAAAACTACCGCTCCACCAAAGTCATCGTCAACGCAGCCAACTCCGTCATCGCCAAGAACGTCGAACAGATAGAGAAAGAAATCTGGACCGACAACGCGCAGGGCAACCGCATAGCCCTGCTCCGCGCCGCCGACGAGAAAGACGAAGGCCGCCTGATTGCCGAGTCCATCCAGGAGGCTCACCTCGGCGAGAACCTCGACTACCGCTCTTTCGCCATCCTCTACCGGACCAATGTCCAGTCCCGCGCACTGGAGGAAGCCCTCCGCCGTGCCGAGATTCCCTACCGCATCTACCAAGGCCTATCCTTCTACGGGCGCAAGGAAATCAAAGATGTGTTGGCCTATATGCGTCTGGTGGTCAACAACTACGACGAAGAGTCGTTCTTGCGCATCATCAACTATCCCGCCCGCGGCATCGGCCAGACCTCCATGGACCGCGTCCGTGTGGCCGCCGCCGACAACGACATCGCACTCTGGACCGTGATGGAAAACGTGGCCTCTTTCGGTCTGGGCATCAACAGCGGCACACTGCAGAAGATGAACGAGTTCGTCATGATGATTAAGCGCTTCTCCGCCATGCTCCCCACCATGAATGCCTACGACCTGGCCAAACAGATTGTCTACAACAGCGGCATCATCACCCTGCTCCGCAACGACGACGACCCCGACAACCCCAACCGTATCGAGAACATCGAGGAGCTGCTCAACGGCGTCAAAGAGTTCTGCGAGAAGGAGGCCCAGTTTGCCGACAACGAGGAGGACGACCAGCCCCCGCAGGATGCCCAGGGGGCTCCGATAAAAACGCTCGACCAGTTCCTCCAGCAGGTACTCCTGCTCACCTCCGAGGACAAGGACGACGACAAAGAGGCCGACAAGGTGAGCCTCATGACCATCCATGCCGCCAAGGGACTGGAATTCCCCTACGTTTATGTGGCCGGGCTTGAGGAGAACCTCTTCCCCTCGTTTATGTCCATCTCCTCGCGCCAGGAGCTGGAGGAGGAGCGCCGCCTGTTCTACGTGGCCGTCACCCGCGCCGAGAAACAGCTCACCCTCTCCTACGCCATGACGCGCTATCAGTATGGCAACTCCTCATGCCAGGAGATGAGCCGCTTTGTCGAGGAGATTGACAGCGAGTATATCGAAATGCCCCGCCGCCAGGCCTCCTTTCCCCGTCCCGGCGAGCTGCCCCACGCTTTCCAGTCCGTCAAAGGGGTCAAGTGGTCGCCCGAGGCCGAGCGCGGCTTCAAGCGGCGCGAAGCCTCCGAGCCCCAAGCCCCGCGCCGCCTGGTGCCCAAGTCGTCGGTTCCCAAAGGACCCACGGCTCCCAACTCCGCCGCCGACATCAATGCCATACAGGTGGGCATGAGGGTGCGCCACGCCAAATTCGGCGAGGGCAAGGTGCTCACCGTCGAGGGCAGCGGCAACGAGCGCAAGGCCACCATATTCTTCGAACAGGCAGGCCAGAAAACCATGATGCTCGTCTTCGCCAAACTGGAGATTATAGACTGACCCTTCCTACATAACCCCTTAAATGACGCAAGTATATGGCAGACACACTCGTCAAGGTATACGTCCATCTGATATTCCACATCAAAACTCACAGTGTGACAGTCCGCAAGCCAGACCTCGGCAGACTGTTCGCCTATCTGGGGGGCATCGTCCGCGGTACAGGTGGCATAGCACTGGGGATAGGCGGCATGCCTGATCATGTGCATATCCTGGCCGCTACACCCAAAACAATGAGTCTGTCCGACTTTGTGCGTACCGTGAAAAAAGAGAGCAGCGTATGGCTCAAGACGACCGATGCCTATTATGCCCCATTCGCCTGGCAGACGGGCTACGGGGCTTTTTCGGTCAGCCCCACGATGTTGGACAAGACATTAGCGTATATCAAAGGACAGGAAATCCATCACCAAAAGCGTACGTTTGAAGAGGAATACAGATTGTTTTTAGAGGCCTATCAGATAGAGTATGATGCAAAATATGTAACCAACTATTAGAGTATGAGGCGCAGTGGCATGAGGGTTCGGTTCTGCAACCCCTGCGGGGTTGCCCTGTCGCGGTGGTTCGTGCGGACAGGGGTTTCCAACCCCTGCCTAAGGTCTTCAGCCCCTGCGGGGCTTCGAGTCCACAAATCCCCAACGGGGGTAAGATATTAGTCAGGGGTTGGGGCAGCCCTGTGGACAAACGGCAAAAATCCCCAACGGGGATAATGGTATTAGCCAGGGGTTGGAGCCGCCCTGAGGACAAACGGCAAAAATCCCCAACGGGGATAAGATATTAGCAGGGGGGTGGAGACGCCCTGAG
>Ga0247611_10011314_pt1 | contig 10312 bp, 4 predicted proteins | sample 177DNAGHGhighgp2_FD_192422 | JGI IMG/M metagenome (GOLD analysis project Ga0247611, IMG submission 192422) | Sheep rumen microbial communities from Palmerston North, Manawatu-Wanganui, New Zealand - 1770 DNA GHGhigh gp2 | ecosystem: Host-associated > Mammals > Digestive system > Stomach > Rumen ... | reverse complement strand
AAAAAGGGGCTGTGAAAAAACCTAGGTTTTGAAAAATATCAATTCCTAGGTTTAACAGCCTTTTTATTTTGCATATTTATATTTAGATTTTGTTTCCTCGTTAACAGATTTATCTTTAACTTTGGAAGCTTTTTTTGATAATCTTTTTGCACTTGGCTTTTTAAATGTTTCAGGTTTTAGTCCTTCTGGAGCTATCCAATAATTAAACTTTGCATCTCCTGAATAATATCTAAATAGTTTTCTTATATTATAACCTAAACATACTAACATGAATTCACAAGATACTTTTGCTAATGAACGTCTCCTAAATCTTTCATATTGAAAATCCTGTTTTATTACACCAAATGCTCCTTCAACTTGAGAAGATCTATTGACTCTCATTTCTATTCCTTCAACTGATAATAGATTTTCTTCGGCTTGCTGGATGTATTTTTGAAGCTCTATAACTACTTCAAAAATCTTAAAATCTTCATCCTTATTTTTCATATATCTTTTGCAGTATTGTTTAAATGCGCAGTTATTACATCCAGTAACTTTATAAAATGTAGAATTAGCTTTTCTATGATGCCAATTAGTTTTATCTTTATAACCTATATTCCCATTTAAACATGTGATTGTTTCGTCTTCATTTAAGTGGTATTGACTTGGATTAGAACCAGATACATTTCCTTGCCAAGAAAAATATTTAACAAAATTTTTTATATTATACTTATCTAGATAACTATAATTTTCTAACGAACCATATCCAGAATCAGCACATATTGCGTCAGGATACTTATTATAAAAACTATAATAAACATCTAATAATGGTATAAAATCCTTTATATCTGATCTAGATTGAGTAACTAAATATGCTGTAACTAAGCCATTTGCTACCATTATTTGTGTATTATATGCAGCGTGCATATTACTACCAAGTCCTGAATAATAATCTTCCTTTAAACACATTGCTGTTGAATCTTTATCAGTTTTATAATAAGAGTTTCTATTGGAACCACAAATCCTCTCTTTCTCTTCGTACTCTAAACTCTTTTTTAAATATTCTGATAATAATTCATAATCTTTTTTATATTTCTTATTTTCTTTAAGCGATAAATCGTAACTCTTTAATTTATCACTAAGTTCGGTTAATTTATCAGCTACTAATTTAGAATCAATAATACCATCGTTAGGAATTCCTCTTAATAGTTCAAATTCTTTTAATAGTATTCGAATCTTATCTCCTAGTTTTTTATGAAAAGTAGTAGGCTTCCATACGAATTTATATTTGTTTGCGTTTGCTTCATACTTTGATCCATCTAAATATTGTTTATCCATATTAATTTTGCATTCCTCAAATATTGCTTTTGTTATCAATGAAAATATTTTTTCCTGATTAGGTAATATATAATCATTAATAAAATTACCAACAGTTTTATACGTTGGCTTCTCATCTTGAATTAAATATATGCATCTTAAGTCATTTTTACATTTATCTTCGATATCTCGAAGTGTGCTCTTTTCAAATGCGAAATTATATAATATTACTGCTAACATATTATATGGATTAATTGATGGTCTACCTCCAAGTTCATCAATTTTTATTTTTTGCTTTTGAATATTATTTATCAAATCACAAACGCCAGATTTCGATAAAAGCTTCAAAAATTTGTCGATTTTTCGTGATTGCTCAACATTACTAGTGTAGCAGTCTACAAAAAATGTCTTCATAGTGGTATAATATTCCATGTATTTTATTGTGGTCCAACGATATTATACCTTAAAAGCGGCTCCGGGTTCGATTCCCCGAGCGTTTTTTTGTTTTATGGCATAGAAAAAGGGCTGTATGCCCTAAAATCTAGTTTTTTTCAAAACTTAGGTTTTTTCACAGCCCCTTAAAATGCTTATTTTAAAGAATCAACAGTTCTATTTTTACCTATTCTTTTACCATAATACAATTTTTTATCTGCTTGATTAATCCATTCCTCAATAGAATAATTATTACTATATTGTTCTACTCCTATAGTTAAAGTTAAATGAATTTTATTATCTTCAAATATGAATTCATGACTCTCTATATTCTTTCTAAATGTCTCTAATTTATTAATAGAATCATTTATATCATCATTCATTTTTAAAATAATAATGAATTCTTCTCCACCATATCTAGATACGAAATCATCTTTAAATTCATCCTTAACTAACGAAGCTAGCTCCTTTAGGATAACATCACCACATAAATGACCATATTCGTCATTTATATATTTAAAATCATCAATATCAAACATTGATAATGAATAATTATTTTTATTATCTAATGATGAAATATAATTATATAAATCATATCTATTATGTATTTGAGTAAGCTTATCAGTTCTAGATTCATGCATGATTCTAGCCTCTAGCTTTATTGCATAATTTAAGAATGTAGATAAATATACAGTAATAAGAGCGAATATAGCAAGTATATGAATAGAATATAATGTAATTTTTAACCATTGATCAATTTGATATATAGGCTTGTTAAAATTAGCATAAATAAATACACCTATAACCAAGATAAAGGATAGAGCACACCAAATAATAGAATTTCTTATTTTGCTTTGAGTTTTGGCAAAATAATTAGAGAAAAACGAAACGACACATAAGCCTATAATACATAAATGAAAGCCAGAATCAAAGCCAACTAAAACTGAGGCAATAGTCATATATATTAATATTTCATTACCACATAACAATGCATATATATAATATTTTTTCTTTCTTAAAACAATAAAGAATAAACAATATAAGATAATACTTACTATATTAACATAAACTAATGGATAAACTTTTGTAACTAAAAATAATACAAAATATAAAATATGAGTTAACAAATAGCTTATATTAGCTATATAGCATGTTTTTATTATGACATTGTAATATTCTTTCTTTTCTTCAGCACTTTGCATAATAATAACTCCTGTTAAAAAATTAACATATAGATTATATCATATTAGAAATAAATATAAACTATTTGTCGTAAATTGTACCAATTTTTTGCATTAACGCTTCAAATTCTAGCTTTGGAAGGGGCTTACTATATAAGAACCCTTGAGCATTATTACAGCCTAGTCTAATTAAAAATTCAGCTTGGAATTCTGTTTCAACACCTTCACAAATTACATTTATATTTAATCTCTTTGCCATATCTATTATAGAACCAATAATGATTTCATCTGAATTAGATAATATATCTCTATTTATAAATGATCTATCAATTTTAATTTCACTAACCTTAAAATCTCTTAATACAGATAATGATGAATAACCAGTACCAAAATCATCTATAGATGTTAATATACCATTAGCATTCATTGTATTTATAAATCTAGATAATCTTTCTTTCTCTTCTATATTTGTTGTTTCAGTAACCTCAATAACTATATCCTCTGTTTTTACATTATATTTTTTAATAATATTAATTACTATCTCTTCTAAATTATCATTTTCAAAATCTCTTCTAGATAAATTACATGAGGCAGGAACTATATTATGTCCTAAGTTTCTATAATTATGAATATCTCTACATAAATTCTCTAATACATATAAATCAAGATCAATTATTTCACCATTCTTTTCTAATATAGGAACAAACATTCCAGGTGGCACAACTTGTCCATTATTTACCCATCTAGATAAGGCTTCAACACCTATTATCTTTCCAGTTTTTATATCAAATTTTGGTTGATAATATATTACGAAGCTTCCTTTTTCTAGTTCCTCTTTAAATGTTCTTTCAATTATTTTAACTGAATTTACTATATCATCTAATTCTGATGTATATTTAACAATAATCTTTTTATTGCTTCTAGCAAATTGACATGCCATAGATGAATTAGACATAATTTCACGATAATCACCAGTTTTATTATCTACCTCATAATATCCAACTACACCAATTAAATTTACTCTATTATTTTTTCTAGAAAAATTAACATCAATAGGACACATAGTAACTAGGTCAACAAATTTTTCATGTCTATCTCTTTTTATTAAAGCAACAAAATTATCGCCACCTAAATGACCTACTACCTCATCATCTTCGATAAAGGCTTTAAGTTTATTAGCATAACTTACAATAGCTTTATCTCCCACGGCTTGTCCAAATAGCTTATTAATAATTCCAAATCCTTTTATATTAATAAAATATGCGTTATATAAAATATTATTATGTTTTCTTAATAATAATCCGACTTGGTTCATGAAACCATGAGTATTTGGTAATCTAGTATTAGAGCTAATTAATTCTGCGTTTTTTGCCTCCTTGGTTAAAATAAAGTTTACATGATGTAACGCAATTATTCTAATTATTGTATATAATTCCTTTATATCCTCATTAGTATATTCATATCCATCATCTTTTGTATATATTAAATATAAATAATTCTTAAATATATATTCAAATGAAGGCTCTGATTTATATTTATTGTCTACTACATGAGAAAAAACAATTTTATTATTCTGATCTTTTATTTCAAATTTTCCAATATGAAATTGTTTTTTAATTAGATTTAATGCGTTTGCATTATATTCTCCTTCAATATTAGAACTATTTAAAGCCTCTATAAAATTCAAATAATCAAACATATTACCACTCCTAGTGAAATATTCAAATTCAAAATGCGTTAACGCCTGTTAACGCATTTTGATTACATTTATAATATTATTTTAGATATATTAAATCTCAAGTAAACCTTCCATTGCATTACCATTAAACGGCTTCTAATGCAGTAAGCTTTTCTTCAATTTAATCTAGTGCTACTATTCCGTCTAATTCTGCTTTTCCATCAGTAAATACCTTATTAATATTTGTTTCTGTCCAAGCTTCCTTAATAGTATCTTCGCCTTGAGTATATTCATAATTATCCTTACTTAGAATAGCTACATATTTATTATAAGTAGTTGTAAGACTTTCTTCATATGTTGGATATGTTGTCTTGTAATCATTATAGATTGTAGTTAAGCTATCGATAGTATCAGTCTTATAAGCTGATATAGCTTCAAGCATAATATTATCTAATGCAGTTATTGCATTTTCATAAGACATTATGATTGTTGTTGTAGTTGCACCATATTGATTATTCATCATACCAGAATAGATAGTATATGAATTTTCAAGTCTACCCTTATAATAAGTACTTGTGATTGCATCTTTTCTATCATTCTTAGCTGTTTCAAGCATATTAATGAAGTAATCTCTACAATTTGAAAGCTTTGCAGAATCTAATTCTTCAAATTTAGCTGTAATTGTATATATTTGGCCAGCCTTTGGATTTTCTTCTGTATTTTCAGAATACCATAATTCTAATCCATCATATCTATTAGCTATATCTGTAGTAGTTTCTAAGCTTGCCATAAATTCTGTAAATCCATCATAAGTTAAATTATCAGTTGGAATTTCATAAGAATATTTAATTTCTGCAATCTTATTATCAAAATCAGGTAAATAGAAATTCCATGCTTCTAATGCTGCTTGATTATATTTATTATATTTATCAATATTATCTGGTGCATATACTGCATCATCTCTATAAATATAATTTAGATCTAAGAAATTCTTTTCTTGGTTATTCTTATAATTAATTAGCTTAGTTTCTAGATTCTTAGCTGCAATATCAACACTATTGAATGTTGTAATAGCTGTTTCAATTGCTGCCATCTTTTGTTCAACATTAGTATATGCATCATCTGCAACAGTTTCACCAACTGTAACCTTATCATTTTCAGCATCATAACCAATTGTAGTGTTATTATCATATACATAATCTAATATAGTCTCTAGATAATCTGCAACGCCTTCTGTTATAGTATGGTTAGTAGCTGCAGTTTCAATCTTAGTTTGTACACTTCTATATTTCTTTATTAGATCATTTTCATATTTAGCAACCTTAACACTATTTTCAGTTAATACCTTTACAGTATTGTTGTAATATGTATCAAATGCTTCTTTTGTTGTGAAATCTTTTACATTCTCACTATTAGTATCATATGTTGCAAAATCTTTGAATATATTAATAAATACATTACCATAAGTATTACCTAAATCAGTATATGTATTAATAGTTGTTGTAGCACCATCAACTAATACTAAGATATTAGCAAATGTATCAACATTCTTCTTAATTAAATCTAATTTACCTTCAGTATTTAGGATAGTTTCCTCATAATTAGTAAATTCTTCTTCTGTAGTGAAATCAGCTACTGCTGTATCATAATTTGCAGCTACTGCTAAATCAGTAAATTCTGCCTTAAATTTAGCTTTAATATCATCGCCAAATAGATTAGTATCACCATCATTTACAGCAGTTGTCTTATTATCAATATATGTAGCTAAACCTACTAATTCAGCATTAGAATTAATATTGTCATAGATATCCTTGAATGTTTGAGCACGAACCTTTAATAGGCTAAGTTTTGCATCATCCTCTTCTAATTGTTGTGCAATTGTCTTTAATGTTTCATCTGTGTTATCTTCTGGAATCTCAATAACTAAATTTGCAGTAATATAATTATCATATTTAGGAACTGCATTAATTAAAGCAATAATTGTATTCTCTTCTGCAGTTTCTTCAACAGTGCTATCTAAAATATCCTTAACTTTATTAATTGTATCCTTAGAATTTGCAATTAATGTATTATAAACTGTTGCCTTCGCAAAATATAAATTGATTAAATTCATATCTGCATTATAATTATCTAAATATTCATCATTTGAAATATATGAATCATATGTTGGAATTGCATAAATTAAATTATTAATATTTGTCTTTTCATCTGAAACGATATGTGTATTAATAGTATTAATACTTGTAACTGTTGCATCTGCAAGGTCTAGATTTTCATTATATTTATCAGTTTGAGAAATTATTAAATCTAGCTTATCAGTATCAGCTTTATATTGTTGTGTAATAGTCATCAATGTTTCATCTGTATTATCTTCTGGAATCTCAATAACTAATTTTGCAGTAATATAATTTTCATATAGAGGTACTGCCTTTAATAAATTAACAATATTTTGCTTTTCTATATCTGGAATATACTTATATGTATATTCACTTAATACGTCATTATAGCTTTCAACATAATCACTCTTAGCTACAGCATATTTAATTACATTATCATAAGCTTGTGATTTAGCAACTAATAGATTAATTGCTGATAAATCATTAATTTCTGCCTTACCATATCCTGCATTACCTAAATAATTATTATATGCTGGTATAGCATTAATTAATGCAATAATATTATCCTTTTCAGGTGCTTCAATAGTATTAGGAATAGATGTTAAATTACCAACTGTTGTATTAGCAGTAAGCATAGCTGTTACAACTGTATTATAAGATGTTGCTTGAGAAACAACTAAATCAATTGCTTTCTTATCATCAGATACTCTAGCATCTATAGTCTTTAATGTTGCATCTGTATTATCTTCTGGAATAGCTTCAACTAATGCATTAACATAATTTGAATATTTAGCTACTGCATCGATAAGTGCATAAATATTAGCCTTTTCAGGTTTTTCTAATGTATCTGAAATGTTTGCTAAATTATCAATTTGTGATGTTTTAGCATCAGCTGCATATTTCAATACAGTATTATAAGCTTTAATTTGCTTAATATTTAAATCAACCTTTGCTTTATCAGATGCTAATTGAGCTTTAGTCTTATCTATAGAGCTATTAAGAGTTGCATAATTCTTATAATCTATATTCTTGTTTGCATCTTGGTTGAATTTTAATAATTCATTTGATTCTGCAGTTAGTTTAGCTTCAACATAAGTAAGCTTTCCTGAACCTGAATTTATCTTTGCTAATTCAGCTGCAGTATAAGTATGTAGTGCTAAATAATCATTAATTTCTTCTACTAATAAATCAATTGCATCTAGATCGTTCTTTAATTGATAATCTAAATCCTTATATGTATTAGTTACTTCAGTTTGAGTAACTGGATTAATTGTAGTAACTTCAATATCTATATTTTTACAATTGAAATAATTTTTTAAATTATAAACATCATTATCTAATAAGCTATTGAATGCATCCTTAGCATCCTTAAATGGATTATCGATTAAATCAGTATTAACCTTTGTTTTTGCAGAATTATAAGCATCTAAGAATAAATAAATAGTTTCTGCCTTTGCAGTTGCTGCGTTAATTAAGTCAATCTTTTCTTGAGTAGCTTGCTTATAAGCAGTTGCTTTTTCACTTTGAGTTTCTTCATCATCAGTTTCATTAATAGTAAATGCTTCTAGCTCTTCATCAGTAAACCATTTTACGGCTTCAACCTCAGCTGCTAGCTTTTCTCTAATTGTCATATTATTTTCACCTGATGGAATATCAATAGTATCATCAAGACTAGCAATAATTTCTAAATCTAATTGTTGATATAATCTAAATTTAGCTGGGTTGATAAAGTTATTAATTAATACTTCAAAATCCTTTTCAGCTTGAACAGCTTCTGCTTCAGTCTTTGATAAGATAATATATGTAATACCTTTATATAGGTTACCTTTCATTTCATGCTCGAAATTTCTTTGAATCTTATCAAACATAACATCTACATTTTGGTGATATACTTCAACAAGCTGTTTTCTAATTACATTCATTTCATCTGAATAATTAGCATATGCTTCAGATAATTTATAAACTAAATCACCTTTAATTTTCTTTAATTCATCAGAGCTGCTGAAATCACCAAGCTGTTGTTTGATTTCATTAATTTGAGTTTGTAATGAAATAATTTCATTATTTTCATTTAAAGAAATAGTACCAATCTTTTCATTAATTAAATCAATTTGACTTTGTAATGTAATAATTTCTCCAGCTTCATTTTTAGCTATTTCACCAATTTCAGCTTGAATTGAATCAATTTGTGCTTGTAGAGCAGCTTCTTTAGTCTCTAAGCTTTGTCTTAATTCATCTAGCTTTTCAACTGTTGCTTTAGCACTTTCTAGGCTATTAATTTGATCCTGTAATGTAACAATATTACCATCTAATAACTTTACAGTACCAATTGCTGCCTTTAAATCATTATCAACTTCTTGTAATGCACCAATTGCAGTATTATAATCTGATTTTGATACATAGTTATCTTCTATTTCTTTAATTCTTAAAATAGCAGCATCAAAATCCTCTTTTGCAGCATAAGCAGCCTCTAAATCAGCAATTGCAGTTGCAACCTCTGCATCTGTTGCATAAGAACCTTTAATTTCATTAATGCATGTTTCAAAATCTTCCTTTGATGTCTTAGAATCAATTATAGAAAGTGCTTCTAGTAAATCAACTTGAGCAGCTTTCCCTTCTAATGCTTCTGTAAGTGCTTGAACTTTTTCATTTAAACTAGCAGCAGATGTTTCTTGGATTTGCTTAATTTTAGCTTCTAATGATGCAATAGCATCACCATTAGCTGCAATTTGTTCAATCTTTAAATATGTGTTTAACTTATTTAATGATTCTTCTAATGCTGCTTTAGTAGTATCTAAAGATTCTTGAAGTGTTTTAACTTCCTTTTGAACCTTAGTAATATTAGTTTGATTTTGCTTTACTTGCGCATCATTATTACTCCCACCACAGCTTGTTAATGTTGTAGCAGTGATAGCCACCGCTAATAAACTCATTAAACCTATTCTTTTCTTCATAATTAATTACCGAATATTCAAATGACGTACCTTATGAATATACTTCTCCTTTATTTAAAATACCGCGGGCACATCGCAGTTTTATATAAACTATGAATATAAACAAAAAGCTTTTTTGTAAATAAAAATAGTTATAAATGAAATTGAAAAATAGTAATAATTAAAAAATTATTATGCTAAATAATATTCTAATATCTATTGTTAAATTTAAAAAAATGAACTTGATACATAAATGATACCATAAAAAAGAAAAAAAATCAAATTTATTTATTTTATGACTATAATTGCAAATTTTATATCTCTTCTAAGATCAGAAAAAGGCAATCGAATTCGATTGCCTTAATCTGATTATTTTATATTATTGTTGTTTTTCTTCTTTCTTTTTGAATAATACAACGTATACAACGATACCTACTAATGCTAAAGCACCTGCACCTATTACAATGTATGTCCACATTGTTCCAGTCTTCTTTTCTTCAACTAACTTATTATATTGAGTTTCTGAACTTGTTAACTTACCGTAATTTGGTACTAATGCTTTTTCTTCGTCTGTTAATGATTCATATGCTTTTCTAGCATCATCAATTTCTTGTTTGCTATCTTCGCTTAATGAAACAACATTAATTGAATTAATCTTTGCATATGCTTCTTCAA
>Ga0247611_10011313_pt1 | contig 10313 bp, 11 predicted proteins | sample 177DNAGHGhighgp2_FD_192422 | JGI IMG/M metagenome (GOLD analysis project Ga0247611, IMG submission 192422) | Sheep rumen microbial communities from Palmerston North, Manawatu-Wanganui, New Zealand - 1770 DNA GHGhigh gp2 | ecosystem: Host-associated > Mammals > Digestive system > Stomach > Rumen... | reverse complement strand
TGGATTTAGCTCCAAAAGTTGCAAAATTTCATTTTTCTTTTTTTCTCCTCCAGAAAAGCCAACATTTAAATCTCTTGTTAAGAGTCCTTGATTCATTTGAAGATAAGTGGCGTTTTCTTCCAATTCTTCAGATAGTTCAAAATAATTTATTGATGAATTTGTTCTTTTTTGCTTGGCAGATTTTATAAAGTTAAAAGTGCTTATGCCTTCAATCTCTTGTGGGTTTTGAAAAGACATAAAAACTCCCATTCTGGCAATTTCATCTGTTTTTTTGTCTGTTATATCAGTTCCATCAAAAATAATTTTTCCATTTGTTTTTTCATAAGCTGGGTTGTTTAAAATTGCATTTAAAAGTGTTGATTTTCCTGCTCCGTTTGGCCCCATAATTATGTGGGTTTCGCCTTTACCAATTTTTAGGGTTAATCCTTTTAAAATTTGTTTTTCTTTTGATTTAACACAAAGGTTTTCAATTTGTAATAAAGTTTTCATATATTCTCCTGTTTAATTCCTACTAATTTAGTATGATTTAATTTTAATATAATTATTTTTGTTTGTCAACACAATTAGTTATCTTTTGATATCAAATCTTTTAGTGTTACCGATTTAAGATAGTCATTTATCTTTGTGTTTAATGTAACCCACACATCAACACCAATACATTTTTCTAGATTAGGGCAATTTTCTTTAACACAATTTATGCTTTCAGTGATATCTCCTGTTGCCACCAAAATGGAATAAATTGAACATTTTTCAGGAGACAAAAAAAGTTTGTAGCCACCATCTTGCCCACGAGAACTTATAAGCAATTTTTCTTTGGTTAATTTTCCCACAAGTTGTTCTGCATATTTTAATGAAACATTTTGTCTTTTTGCCACTTCTTTTAGTGGGACAAAATCTTGATGCTTTGCTATGTCTGCCATAAGCCTTACTGCATATCTTCCACCTGCTGAAATCTTCATTTTTTTCTCCTTAAAAATTATTTAACTTTAGCTTCCCACAAACTGTGTTTGTTGCAATAAGCATAAAGCGTTCCTTTTTCATAATCAAAAACTGCTTCAGGTTTTTGATTTGGTTTTAGAATAACTTTTTCAATTTTGTTTTCTGAAACAAAACATATCCACATAATATAATGCTCTTCTTCCATAACATGATTTACTTTTGCATAAATTTTGCCATCTTTTATTTCATAAGTTGGCACATGCTTTTCAAAAGAAGCATCAACGCTGTTTGGCTTTATTGCGGTCATAATTTCACCACAACATTTTATTCCACAATTTGGGCAGTTGCAATCATTTAAAACTTCTACCATTGCCCCACATTTTAAACATTTTTTTATAACAAATTCCATAATTTTTTCTCCTTAATATCCATTTTTTTCACTTTCTTCTTGAAAGCGTTTTGTTATTTTTTTATTATAAAATAGCCCTAACTCATTTTTTGCTCTAAACTTATCATCATAAAAACATTTTTCTTCAAAACTTAAAGTTGCAATAAAATATCGGTCTTCCGAAAATCTATCTAAAAAACTTTTAAGCCTGGATAGTGCATATTTGTTTGCATCTCGCTCAACTGGTTGCATTGCATAAAAAGCATATTCATCCACACTGCCACTTAAATAACCCTTAAAATTTTCTTTCCACTTTTTTGCTTTTGAAAAAAATCCAAAATTATTATTTTCGCTAATTGCATAATGCTGAAATGCGTGCCTACCTTCGTGAAAAAGAGTGAACATTCCATCAAACCTTAAATAATCTTCTTGTATAAACCTCATGTTTAAAAAAATGCAGTTTTTTGTTGGATTAAATGCCCCTTTTTGCCTTTCATCCATTTCTTTAAAAATTATTTCAGCTGGTGGCCGATGTAGCTTTTTTGCTTGAATGTTTTCTAGCTTTTGAAAAACCTGCGCTCTATCTTCCAAAGAAAGTCTATCCCAATTTCTAAACTTAAATTTGTTGTATGTTAAAAAATTAAATAGCATAATTTCTCCTACAAACTATAGCATATCATTTTTCAAAAAAATTATCAAGCATTAAATTTTCATAATTAAATAAAAATTTTTTTAGTAAAATATATTTTTTGCTTGAAATAAGTTTGTATATGTGATAATATATTTTTATATTATTTTGAGGTGAAAATTATGGAAAGAACTTATATTATGTTAAAGCCAGATGCAATAAGAAGAAATTTGGTTGGCGAAATTATTGGAAGAATTGAAAAGAAAGGTTACAAAATAACAAATATGAAAATGTTTACATTAAATGAAAGCATTTTGCGTGAACACTATGCTCACATTGCAGACAGACCATTCTTCCCTGAAGTTGTTGAATATATGACAAGTGGCCCAGTTGTTGGAATGATTGTTGAAGGCGAAAGCGTTATAAAAGGTATGCGTCAAATGATGGGAGCAACAAAATATTTGGAAGCTCCTATTGGAACAATTAGAGGAGATTATTCTTGCAACGAAAGAGAAAATTTAATTCACGGTTCAGATGCATTAGAAACAGCAGAAATTGAAATTAAAAGATTTTTTGGAAATATTTAATTAAATCGCTTTAAATAGCGATTTTTTTATTCATTTTTAAAACTTTTTTAGCATATTTTAAAGTATGCTAGAACAAATTATTATAAATTTATTTGGTGGTTTTGGCGTTTTTTTATGTGTTTTTTTATGCTCGTGTTTGCCTGTTGTTGAAACAAAAATTGCAATTCCTTTGGGCATTTCAACTTCCGTTTGGGGAGTAAACGCAATGACTTTGTGGCAATCTTTTTTGGTTTCACTTTTGGGTAGCAGTTTAACTGGCATTATGTTGATTTTTGTTTTTTACTTTTTTGCAAAAAGAATAAGGAACAGAAAAAATAATAAAAAAATAAAATCAAAAATGGAAAATTTTTTAAATTCAAAAGCAAAAAAATTTCAAGATGCCAAAAAATCTAAAAAAATATTATTTCTAATTTTATTGCTTGCCCTGCCCGTGCCTTTTGCTGGCCTTTATTCTGGAGCAATGCTTTGCGTTTTGTTAAACTTAAAATTATATGAAAGCATTTTGGTTGTTTTGGGTGGAAATTTATTAAATTGTCTAATTATTTTGATTGTTTGTTTTGCCTTTAAGGAATTTATAAATTTGTTTCTAACAATTTTAATTATATTTATTTGCTTAACACTTGTTTGGAACATAATTTGTTATTTTTTTAACAAAAAAACTCATAAAGCCACACAAAAATAGTGTTTTTTGTTGCTAAAATTTTATGTTTAGTATAAAATTAAAACAACTGAAATCTTTAGGAGACAAAAATGGATAAAAAGCCAACAACAATAAGGTGCAAAAATTGTGGTTCAAAACATATTGACATTAAAGATAATTATGCAATTTGCCAAAACTGTAAGGCAAAATTTGTGATAAAAAACAATTCAAAAAAAGATGAAACACAAGAAAACTCTGATGATAAATTAAACATATATTCTGAAAATGTTGTTATAGACCCAAAAACAAAAAAAATTATGTCTTACAAAAAAAGAGATTCTGCTCTTGTTTATCTTTGGGCACTTTTGCTTCCTATTATTTTTAGCTTAATAATTTCTTTTATGCTTGTTAGCTCTCCAAAAGATGAAAGCGGAAATATCATCGTAACATCACAGATTTGGTTTTTGATTTTAACAAGAATTTTAAGCAGTTTGATGCTTTTTGGTCTGTTCTTTTTTTACAACAAAAAATGTAACATCTCACATCGTGCCTGCGGAATAACAAAAAAGATAAATTATTTATATATTCCTATTGCAATCATTTTGGGAGTGAGCGTTGTTTATTTGACAGACCATTTCATAACTATGCTTGCATTTTTAATGGATAAAATTGGAATAAATGTTAATGCCAGCATTGGACTTCCTCTCACAAACTTTTGGTGGTTTTTGCTATCCATATTCTTAATTGGCGTTTTGCCAGCAGTGACTGAAGAACTAATTTATCGTGGAATAATTTTAAATGGACTCAAAAAAATGGGAAAATGGCCGGCAATACTTTTAAGTGCTCTTGCCTTTTGTTTGATGCACGGCTCTATTCCACAATTCCCTTACACATTTTTGCTTGGTATTGTTTTGGGCTATGTTATGTGGGAAACAGGCGCTTTATGGCTTTGTATGTTAATCCATTTTTGCAACAACTCAACAGTTTTGGTGTCTATGTTTATCTCAAGCCAAAAAGGTGCTGAAAGCGCTATGCCCGCTTCACTCAGCACTGGTTATGTTTTGCTTGCAATCGGGCTTATAGCATTAGCTGTTCTTCTTGTGTTTTTAATATTCTTTTTAATGAAAAAAATCAAAGCCAAAGATAAAAACAATTTAGAAAATGTTAACTTAATTGAGCAAAAAAGTGATGAAGAAAATGAATTGTTTTCAAAAGCTAAAAAAGAGCAAAATTTAGATAATAATATAATATTGCAAAAAGAAGATAGAAAAACAAATATTTTGTTAATATGTGGATATGCCTTGGCAATTTTACTTACAATAATTCAAACACTATAATGGAGAAATATGAAAAAATATATAATAAACAATAAACTCGCTTTTTATTCCGGTCTAATTTATTTATCTATTATGACACTTTTTGTTGTCATAAAGATTTTATCATATTTTGGACTTTTGGATTTTGTTGGAAGCGATTATATTTTTAAAATTTTGGTACAAATTGGTTTTATGTTTTTGTTGCCACTTTTTTTGTATTCAAAAATATTTAAAACAAACCTAAAACAAACTTTTTATCATTTTGGATTTAGAAAAACATCAAAAACAGCAATTTGGATTTCTATTGTCTTAGGAATTTGTATGTTTGTTTTGGTTAATTATTTTAGCGCTCTTTGGACCACTCTTTTAGATTTGTTTGGCTATAAATTTTCTTCTGGTGGAATGGGCAATTATTCTGTTTTAAGCTTTTTTTTGAACATTTTGTTTGTTGGAGTTTTGCCCGCAATTTGTGAGGAAACAACTCATCGTGGGCTTGTTTTAAATGGTATAAAAAAAAATGGGAACATAAGAGCAATTATTTTAACTGGGCTTTTGTTTGGACTTATGCACTTTAATGTTGTTCAATTTGGTTATGCTGCTTTGGTGGGAATGCTTTTGTGCTTTATAACCTTAATATGCCACAGCATTTATCCAGCAATGATAATGCACTTTGTTAACAACTTTTTAAGCGTGTTTTTAAGTTATTCATTAAACTCAAATTGGCTAAAAAACAATGTGGTTGATTATTTTATCTCTTTTGAACAAAACTCAAATCCAATTTTGCTAACCATTATGAAATGCTTAATTGTTTTGATTGCCGTTTATGTTATCTTTTGGGGAATTGCAAAACTTTTTGTGGAAGGCAAAAAGAAATCTTATGATGAATTTAAACACAACTTAAAAAATGAAATTAAAGGAACAGATTTAGAAAACGACATTGATATAAATGATGACAAACAAGTTTCAGAGCTGTTTAGAGAAGTTCACTTAATGAATTTAGAAAAACAACTAAAAGATAAAAAAATTACTATTCACGATATTATAGGAAATAACACAAAAAATTCAACCGAGCTTATGTTATCAGAAAAACTTGAGGCGCCAGAAAAGAAAAAGTGTAGCGACTATATATTCTTTTATATCGCATTATTTTTAGGAAGTCTTGGAACAATCGCGACTCTTGTTTTGGGGCTTGTTTAACAAAAATTTTAGAGTTTTGCACATTTTGCTTTTTTTGTTTGCATTTTTTTTGTTTAATTTGTATAATATAAAAAATGAAGGTGGAATGTTTATGATAATAATTGATTTAACAAATCCATTAACAGCAGTTTCAAGCATTATGAATATTGTTTTGATTGTAACAATTATTCTTGGCTGTGTGTTTGCTCTTATTGGAATTATTTTAATCATTAAAAGAATTAGATACGCCCTTCAAGTTAAACACAACAAAAAAGAATATAAAAAATATTTAAAAGAACACAAAGCACTAGAAAACTAGTGCTTTTTTAATTTTTTGAATTGACTAATCAAAACTAATTATGTATAATAAACATAGTATTAGGAGGATTTTTTATGACAGACAAAACAGTAATTTATGATGATATCGATCAAATTTTGCAAGCAGTTAAAGAGCAAAAACCAACTCAAAAACAAAAAAATGAATGGCGTGAAGCGCTTATAAACAGCCTCACACTTCCTCACCTTTCAGCACACTTTTTGGAACTTTTTAAGGCAAAGATTTTTTCAAAAGAAGATGGAGTTTGGCTTTTAAGCCGTATTTTAGAAAACAAAGATGAGCTTGCAATCACTCTTGTTTTGCAAGACGCTGACAACTTTTTAAAGTTAAAGATTGCAGACAAAAAACTTTTAAAAACAATGGCTTCAGTTTTTATGGATAATTTTGCAAAAGATTCTGATTTTTGTGATATGATTGACATAACGATGTTATATTCACTTGAAATCATTTCAAAACAAAATGCACTAAAGCTTATTTCAATAAAAAATCAAAATCCAGAAACTATGCTCACACCTTATGATTATGCATCATTTTATAAATCAAAACTTTTAAGTTTGGAAGAAGTTGCAAAGTGGGCAGAACAGCGAATGAACAAAATGGATTCGAGATACGCTAGCACTACCCTTTTTAAGCTTTTATCTTGTGGCGTTCCAATTTTAGGAATGAAAGAATGGGGCTTGGTTTTAAATGATGTGTTTGACAGTGGCGATATTGGACAAATGACCAGACTAGTTGCGAACCTTTATGGAACAAAATATGTTGATGATGACATTATGGAAGAATATTTTGACACTTTGCTTTTTAAAGGTAAAACAACCGATTATATTTATGCTGTTTCAGAGCTTAAAGACACTGGGGCACTATCTCAAGATGAATGCAGAGTTATGCACAATATGGATGTTTTGCACTCAAACTTTAAGCCTGCAACAATAGAAATGGCAATGTCTAGTGAATTATATTCACAAATAATTGTTGATATGGCACTAAACAGTTTGGAACTATCTTGCCTCATTTCTGACCTTTCTATTGAAAATAAAAATTCAGTTAAAAACTTGTTTGATGTTGGAATAAAAATATATAATGAAAGCATCAAAAACAACATAGATTATTGTTTGTCTGAAATTGTTTCTGCTATTGTTTATTTGGTAGAAGCATATTATGACCAAAAGTTTATAACTCCAAATATGCTTAAAGAAATTAAAGAAATTTTGCTTAATGACTCTGATTGGATTCACTCACAGAGGTTGGAACTTTTTGAATGTTTGTTTAATATAAACAATAACATTTTCTCTAAAGAAGAACTTATAATTGCAAAAAATCAAATTATCAAACAAATTAAAAAAGCACAAAAAGAACAAGACACCTCAGCTTATTACCTAATTTGTGATTTGGATTATTCTGTTATAAACTGGAAAGAACTTCTAACTCCTCAAGAAAAGAAAATATTTTCACAAATAATAAAAGAAAATGAGGTTGAAGAAGTTTTAAGCGATGAAGATGAAAAAGCTGTTAACGCCATAAACACAATGTCTGTTATGGAATATAAAAAGAAAAACAAATCAAAAGACACAAAAACTTTAAATATAATTGATGAAATAACAGAAAGTTCATTAAAAGAAATAAAAACAAAATAACAAAAATGCTCTAAAATAGAGCATTTTTTTATAGCTTTTATACAATAAATCAAAATAAAAAAACTAGAAATCTTTTTTCTAGTTTTTTATGGCTTTTTATTTTTCTTCTTTTTTGGTTGTTTCTTGTTGTTCTTCTTTTTGTGGCTCTACTTCTGTTTTTTCTGGGTTTTTAGTTTTTTGTTTTTTGTTTAATTTTTCTTGTTTTTTCTGTTCTTTTAAAGCTTTTTTATCAGCCTTTTTCTTTTCTTTTTGTTCTTTTGTTTCTTTTTTCATACTTAAAACAGATGTGTCACCCTCTTCTAGCCTATCAAAAAAGCTATCTAGTGAATTAACTTTTTCTTTCTTTCTAACTTTTTCAACTCTTGTTTTTAAAACGCTTTCTCTAACTGGCATTTTAACATCATCTTCTCTAAGCCTTACCTCAACTTGCTTGTATGGGATTGAAATATGATTACGCTTAAACTCATTAAAGACATTGTCCATAATATAGAAATAAACATCCCAATAATCATCTGAGTCACACCAACAGAATGAGAAGAAGTCAATGCTGGAATCGTTGTAAGTTTTTATCCTACAAGTTGGCTCTGGAGAAAGAAGCACCCTGCCATCACTTTTCATAACATCCAAAACAACTTTTTTAACTAACTCAACATCAGACTCATAAGCAACTTGAAAAGTGAAATCCACCCTTCTTGTTTTTCTGTTGCTAAAGTTGATTATTGGATTGTTTGCCACAGTTGAGTTTGGTATTATAACAAGTTTGTTGTCTAGTGTTAAAAGTGATGTTGTAAAAATCTTTATGCTTTTAACCTTCCCTTCAATGTTGTTTATTTGAACATAGTCCCCTTGCTTGAATGGTTGGTTTATTAAAAGTATAATTCCACTTGCAACATTTGACAAACTGTTTTGAAGAGCCAAACTCACAGCAAGTCCTGCCGCTGACAATGCTGCAACAATACCTGTTATTGAAACTCCCAAGGCTTGAAGTATCATAATTAACAAGATGAGATACAAAATAAATCTTATCATCGACACCATAAAGCCTTGTGCAACTTTATCTATCTTGCTTTTTGATAAAAGTTTTTTAATAACAACAATTAAAATTCTAACAACAACATAACCAATTATCCACAAAAGTAATGCTCTAACCAAAGTCATTCCACTTGTTAGAAAAAAATGTTGGATAGATTCCCAAATTTCTGCCCAAGTCATAATTTTCTCCTTTTTAATACAATTTTTATTTTATCATAAAAAATTTCTTTAGTCTAGTGTTTCAATATTTTTTACGCAATCAAACATATAATTTTTAAAAGATTTTATGTCAATTTGAGTGCAAATTTTTTTGTTTGTTTTCTTTTTGCAAAAATCAAAGTGAAGTATGCCAATGCCATTTATATAATCAACAACCAAATTTGCATATTTCCATTCAAATTTTTGTGGAGTGGAAAAAGAATAAATCAAACACGCATCGTGTGGTGCAACATTGTTTTTTACCACTCTGTCGTGATGCGACCTAAAAATAAATTCAAGCATTTCTCCAGTTTTGTTTGTTTTTCTAATTTTTTCAACATCTTTTTTGTTCAAATACGCAATATGCCCCATATCTGATGGGCAAATATAAATAGGCAAATTTAAACTTAATATTTTTTCAACCGCCTTTGGGTCTTCTGCCACATTAAAAGAAGTGTAGTTAGGGTCACTAAGTTCTCCATTTTGAAGATAAATATCTTCAACTTTTTCATTAAGATTAACCTTTTCACTCAAAAAAGCCAAATCTGTTAAAGGCCCTGTGCAAATTAAACTTACTTTGTTTTTTTGTTGATTAAAAAAATCTATAAATTCTTTAAAACTTTTTGCCTTTTGTTTTGGCTTCATAAAAGGATATCCACCAAGCCCATCTTTGCCGTGAACACTTTTCATTTTAAATTTTGTTTTGCCAAACTTTTTTCTATTTCCCAAAAACACTGGAACATCTTTTTTAACAAATTCTAAAATTTTTATTGTGTTTTTTGCAACTTGTTTTTGATTTACATTGCCTCTTGTGGCAACAACTGCTTTTAAATTTATTTTCTTGTCACTAAGCGCCATCATAATAGAAACAGCATCATCAATTCCTGTGTCACAAAACATAATAACATCTTTTGTCATATTTTCACCTACTTTTTTATATATAAAAACAAATTTATTATTATTATAATATAAAAAAACAAAAAACCCAAATGGTTTTTTGCTTTTTTTATGTTTGATTTGTTGATTTTAGATGTAAAACAACTGCTCCTCTTTTTGCTTTGCACACAGGACATTCATCCCACGCCTCTTCACTTGTAGATTCATACCCACAATCAGAACATCGCCACACAACTTTTTTGTCTTTTTTGTATAATGTGTTGTTTTTCATTTGGTCATAAAGCTCTAAAAATATTTCTTTATGACTTCTTTCCACTTTTATGATATCATCAAAAAGTTTTGCTATTTCTGGAAATCCTTCTTCTAGCGCTTTATCTCGATATGCTGGATAAACCTCTGTGGCTTCTTGATTTTCATCTTCAGCAGCAAGTCTTAAATTTTCTAATACATCCCACTTTTCTCTAAAAGGATATCCCGCCATAATGTCAACATTGTCAATATCTTCACTTGATGCCTGTTGCAAAAATGTGTAAAACATCCT
>Ga0247611_10011312_pt1 | contig 10313 bp, 5 predicted proteins | sample 177DNAGHGhighgp2_FD_192422 | JGI IMG/M metagenome (GOLD analysis project Ga0247611, IMG submission 192422) | Sheep rumen microbial communities from Palmerston North, Manawatu-Wanganui, New Zealand - 1770 DNA GHGhigh gp2 | ecosystem: Host-associated > Mammals > Digestive system > Stomach > Rumen ... | reverse complement strand
AGCCCGGCGCAACGATCTTCCCCGCCGCATCGATCACGTGCCGTGCCGAAGCCGCTGACAGCTTGCCGATCGCCGCGATCGAACGGCCTCGCACGCCGATATCGGCAGGGTACGCTTCCGCGCCGCTGCCGTCCAGGATCCTGCCGTTTTGGATGATACAGTCCAATTCCATCGTCTGTTCCTCTGCAGCTATTGTATCACCGTCCCGTCCCCGTTGCAATCCCATAAACGGGAAAGAAAAAAACGCTCCCCCAGCGGGAGAGCGCCTTGTTCAGTTCTTTTTCCACCCGAGCGCTTCACTGAGCGATGCGGCCGTTTCTTTGATCCGAACCGTCGCCGCGCGGAACTCGTCCGAGTCGATGCGGCGAAACATGCCGATCAGCCCCAGCGCGTAGCGGATCACGCCCTTGTGATCGCGGATCGGCGCGGCAACGCCGCGAATGCCGACCCGAAACTCGCCGTTTTCGATCGCATAGCCTTGTTCGCGCACCGTTTTCAGTTCCCGAATCAGCGCGTCCGCATCCGTCACGGTATGTGGCGTGAACGGTGCCGCGTGGGAAGCGAGGATCTGCCTTACCGTCGCGTCCGGCCGTTCGGACAGCAGAACCTTGCCCTGCGCCGTGCAGAACGACGGCAGATGCGCGCCGGTCTCCGACACGATGTGAAAGCCGCTGTCCGGCTCCGCGTGCGAAAGCACCAGCGCCTCGCCGCGATCAAGCATCGAAAGCGATGCGGATTCGTTCGTTTCCGCCGTAAGCGTTTTCATCGGCTCCTCGGAAAGCGCAATGATGTTGCGCGTGCTCTGCACCGCGCTGCCGTATTCAAACAGGCGAATGCCAAGCGTGTAATGCCCGCTTTCCGCATCCTGCTCCACAAGCCCCGCGCTTCGCATCGAACTCAAAAGTCCGTAGACCGTGCTTTTCGCCCATCCGGTTGCCGCGGCAAGCTCGCCGAGTGACATCGGACGCTTTGCTTCCGTAAGCTGATCCAGAATCGCGCACGCTTTGCCGATCGCGCGGACCGGTTCGCTGTTCCGCTCGGTCATGCTTGTGCGTTCGGATCGTACGGGAAGGTCTGCATCAGCTCGAGCTTGAAGAGGTTCGCCTTATGCTTGCGGTCAATCAGCGCCTTCGTTTCCGGATCGTCGATTTCGCCGGTGCGGATATAGCGATCGAGCACGGCGTAAGTGAAGCCGAGGTTGTCCTCGTCCGTCTTGCCGCAGAGCCCGTCGCTCGGGACCTTGTGCACGAACATATCGGGCAGGCCCAGGTATGTCCCCATCTCCTTGACCTCGGCAACGGTGAGTTTTCCGAGCGGGCACACGTCGCCCACGGAATCGCCGTAGCGCGTGGAATAGCCCACCCAGTCTTCCGAGAGGTTGCAGGTATTGATGACGCGCCCGTTGTACGACTGCGACACCGCGTACAGCGTGCTCATGCGAAGCCGCGGCGCAAGGTTGATGTAGGACTGATTGGAAAGTTCTACGCCCGCCTCCTTTGCCGCGTTCACGACACCGTCATACGCGTCCTTGATGTTGACGACGAACGAACGGATGCCGAGATGCCTGACGAGCGCTTCACTTACGTCGATGTCGTACTGATCGCCGTTCGGCATCAGCACACCGATCACACGATCCGCGCCAAGCGCTTTGACACACAGCGCCGCGGTAACCGAGCTGTCCTTGCCGCCGGAGATGCCGATCACGGCGTTGCAGCCGGGACCGTTCTGATCGAACCAGTCGTTGAGCCATTTGACGAGATCGTTCGTTACTTTTTCCACGTTGAATGCCATAACTGTCCTCCTTTATACGGTGCGAAGCCGGATGTTCTTTTCCGCAAGGATCTTTAAGATGCGGTCGATATACGCCTGCACCTCGGCCTTTTGGAGCGTTTTGACAGGGGACACGAACGAAAGCCGGATCGTCATGCTCTTGCCCTCCGCTTCATAAATGTCGACGAGCGAAATGCCCGCAAGCGTTTCGTCGCGGTCTTCCAGGAACGGGTTTGTGACGTCCGCAAACGTGACGTCCTTGTCGACGACGAACGAGAGGTCGATGTCGATGCCCGGGAAGCGCGACGCTTCGCGGTATTTGAGGTCTGCTTCCGGGATCTCCGAAAGCGTGTCCATGTCGAGTTCAAGCGTGACGAGCGTCGCTTTTTTGTCGATCTCCGCCGCGACCTCGGGATGCACGGGTGAAAGCGTTCCGATTGTTTTTCCGCCGAGCACGATCGCCGCCGTGTTCGCGGGATGCTCCCACGCGTTTTCAGGCTGTATGCGGACAAACGACGCCGATACCCTGCGCATATCGAACAGGATCGAGGCGATCATATCGCGCGCAGCGAGGAACGCGGTGCGCTCTTTGTCATGCGAGAGCAGCGCGACGCCGAGCGTTCTGCGCTCGTTTGCCGTGCCGTCCGCCTTGAGTCCCTTCACGGTCCGGCCGATCTCGAACACGCCGAACGCCGGCGCGTAGAAGCGGTTTTCCTTCAGCACGGGCAGAAGCGTCTGCATCATCGCGGTACGCAGCACCGTCGCGTCGGGGTTCATGCCGTTCAGCAGTTTCAAATTGTCGGGAAGCGGGATCTTGAGATCGTTGAGTTTTTTCGCGTCGCACCACAGATAGGTATGCACCTCGTGGAGCCCGAACCGCTTGACGAGCGCGTCCTTCATCGCCGTCTCGTCTGCCTTAACCCTCTGCGGCAAAATCGGGCGCAGCGCGCTCATCGTGGTTTCGATCTTGAAGTTGTCATAGCCGTAGATGCGCGTGATCTCCTCGATGACGTCGGCGGGGATCGTCACGTCCTTCGTCGCGCGCCACGAGGGCACCTTTACGTCGAATTCCGAGCCGTTGCGCGTTACGCCGAAGCCGAGCCTCGCAAGCGTATCTTCGATCTGCTCGTCGGAAATATCGATGCCGGTGTAGCGGTCGACGAACGTCTTTTTGAAGTGCAGCTCGATCGCGGGATAATGATACTGATAGCAGTCGGTATAGCGGCTTGCCACCTTCGCCTCGGGATCGATCGAAAGCAGAAGTTTCAAAAATCTGCCCGCGGCAAGCGAGCAAAGCTCCGGATCGAGCGTCTTTTCATAGCGCATGCTCGCGTCGGTGCGAAGACCGATGCGGCTCGACGTCTTGCGGACCGAAACCGCGGAGAATGTCGCGCATTCGAGCGTGACGGAATCCGTGTCGGAAACAATCTCGCTGTTCAAACCGCCCATCACGCCCGCGACCGCAACGGGACTGCCGTCGCTTGTGATCATCAGCGTTTCGGGGTCAATCTTTCGCTCCGTATCGTCAAGCGTCTTGAACACAAACGGTTCAGGGAACCGCTGCACGCCGATCGTGCCGACCATGCGGGAATCAAACGCGTGCGTCGGCTGACCCAGCTCGAGCATGACGTAGTTCGTCAGGTCTGCGAGCAGCGAGATCGCGCGCATGCCGCAGTAATACAGGCGAATCTGCATATCGATCGGGCTGACCTTTTTCGTGATGCGGTCGGCGCGGATCGCGGAATAGCGATAGCACAGTTCCGGATCGATGCTGCCGAGCGGAACGGGATCGAGCGCGTCGTACGCGGAAAGGTCCTGAAGATCGAGAGGCTTCAGCGGCCGCTTTGCGATCGCCGAGAACTCGCGCGCGATGCCGTAATGCCCCCAAAGATCGGGACGGTTCGTGAGCGATTTGTTGTCAACCTCGAACACGATATCATCAAACGCGTACAGTTCCTTGACGGGCTTCCCGAGCGGCGCGTCCGCGGGAAGTTCCAGCAGTCCGCTCGAGGAATCCGCAATGCCGAGTTCCTGTGCCGAGCAGCACATGCCGCGGGACGTGACGCCCGCGATCGTGGCTTCGCCGATCGTCATGCCGACGACGGAAGCGCCGAACGGCGCAAACGGCACGCGCATGCCCACGCGAACGTTCGGTGCGCCGCATACACAGCGGTCGGTATGATCCCCGAGGTCGAGTTCCAGCAGATGCAGTTTTTTGGAGTTCGGATGCTCCTCGATTTTTGTGATCTCGGCAACGACGACGCCGTTGATTTCCGTGCCGAGGTGATAAACGTCCTCCACCTCCGCGGTGGACAGCGTGAAGCGATGGATCAGATCTTCCAAATCCAGTCCGGAAAGATCAACGTATTCCGAGATCCAGTTCATGGAAACTTTCATGGCTCTTCCTCCTTACTTCACGAATTGGTCGAGGGATTTCAGGTTGCCGCTGTTCAGGTCGCGGATGTCCTTGATCCCGTATTTCATCATGGCAAGCCGCGTAAGCCCGAGGCCGAACGCAAAGCCCGTATACTTGTCGGTATCGATTCCTCCCGCCTTCAGCACGTTCGGGTGAATCATGCCGCAGGGACACAGCTCAAGCCAACCGCTGTTCTTGCACGACGGACAGCCTTTGCCGCCGCAGATCGCGCAGGAGATGTCCAGCTCGAAGCCCGGTTCGACGAACGGGAAGAAGCCCGGTCTGAGCCGCACCTTGACGTCGCGCTGAAAGACCTCGGAAAGCATCGTCTTCATGAAATAGATGAGGTTCGAGATCGAGATGTTCTCGTCGATCATGATGCCCTCCATCTGGAAGAACGTATTCTCGTGGCAGGCGTCCGTGCTCTCGTTGCGGAAGCAGCGGCCCGGGAAGATCGCGCGAAGCGGCGCGCCGTATTTCCGCATGATCGCGTTCTGCGCGGCGGACGTATGCGTTTTCAGAAGCTGCCCGTTCGAAAGATAATAGGTATCCTGCATATCGCGTGCGGGATGGTGTTTCGGAATGTTCAGCGCCTCGAAGCAGTGGTAGTCGTCGACGATCTCGTCGTAATCCTCGATTGTGAAGCCCATCGACGCAAAGATCTGCTCGACCTCGCGCTGCACGAGCGTAATCGGATGATAACTTCCTTCGGAAAGTGTGCTCGGAAGGCTGAGATCGTACCGCTCGGTCGCCGCGATGCGTGCGTTCAGTTCGCGCGCATGCGCTTCCGCAATGCGGTTTTTGATGCTGGTCTCGACCTCTTCCTTGAGCGCGTTGACCATTGCGCCGTATTCCTTGCGCTTTTCCGGCGCAATCGCGCCCATGTTCTTTAGGAGTCCCGTGATCTCGCCTTTTTTGCCGAGATACCGGACGCGCAGCTCCTCAAATGCCTCCGCGGCGTTCGCCTGCTGCAGTTTCTCGTAGAACTGCTCGCGCAGTTCCTGCATCGTCATGCCCATGCTGTTCCTCCTTATAAAATAACGTCCCATGCAGACGCATGGGACGAAAAAAACCTTTTCCGCGGTACCACCCAAGTTAAGAGCAATGCTCTTCTCTCGATCCCCGATAACGCAGGGAAGCGCTCCTTTTTCAAGGAGATGCTCCGGTGCTGAACCTTCCCGTCCGTGCTCTGTTCCCCCGCTTTCAGCCGCGGCGGAGGCTCTCTTTCACTGCGTTCGGACGGTACCTGACACCTTCAACGCACGGTTTATTGTATCGCAGTTTTTTCGGAATGTCAACGAGTTTTATTCGTTCCATCCGGTCATGCGGTCCATGATCGCATAGAACGCAAGATACCGTTCGTCGGTCATTTCGATAGTATCGCCCAGCGCAAGAAGATGCGCGCTCTCGGGATCGGACGTCCAGGCGGGAAGCCCTTCGCCGTTCGGATCCCCCGAAACCGTGAAGTTTTTGAGGTATGCGACGATTGTCTTTTCAAGCGCGTAATCTCCGTCGTCAAACAGCCGCGAGTTTTCCGGCAGGTTCCCGTAAAAGTAGATCAGCTCGCCGCTGTGCCAGGGCCCGAGCCGGCCGTTGTGCTTGCTGAAATAATACTCGTAAACCGGAATGCCGTTTTCAGCGGCGAGACGGTTCAGACAGTAGTGCGGATAGTTGAAGAACACCGCGCCGTAGATCTGCGCCCAGTACGACTTCGCCTCGTCGTCGGTCGTGGGATGATAGAGTGCAAGGATCTCGTCGGCATATTCGCCGAAATAGCCGCGCACTTTTTCCTCATAGTTTTTGAGGTTCGCGTTGCCGAAGATCAGAAACGGTCCGCTCTCCTCGGAATTATAACCGTGCAGGATCGCTTCCTCGTTATGCACGCCCTTTCGGTACGATTCATACGGTGTTTCGGTGAGCGCGTAACCGTCGACGGTCATGAAGTGCTGCGTATACGCTTCGTTGACGATCCGTTCCGCCGGAAGCGCACGAAGCTGTTCGATTGTTTCCACGCCGCAGCGCGCTTTGAGTTCCTCGCCGGACGCGATCGCGTCCTCGTACGAACGGAACGAGTGCGGCGGCACGACCGATGCAACGGTGGAGCTTTCAAGCAGCACGCGGCGGAACAGCCCTTTGGCAAGCGGCGACGTACACAGCGCGCTGACGCTTGCCGCGCCCGCGGACTCACCCGCAAGCGTAACGTTATCGGGGTCGCCGCCGAACGCCGCGACGTTATCGCGTACCCATTCGAGCGCCTTGATCTGGTCCAGAAGCCCGTAGTTTCCGGTCGTACCGTTCGGAGATTCTGCTTTGAGCGCTTCGTCGGCAAAGTATCCGAACACGCCGAGCCGGTACCCGAGATTGACCACAACGACGCCCTCGCGCGCAAGGCCGGTGCCTGCATAGTCGCCGTACCACGGCTGGCCCGTCTGCAGGGTCCCGCCGTGGATATATACGAGCACAGGCAGTCCTTCGACCTTGCCCGCCGGTTTCCAAACGTTGACGTACAGTCCGTCTTCGCTGACCGCAGGACGATAGTTGTCAGAAAGCGAGATCGCATAATCATGATAGCCGATGATCTGCTTGAGGCTGCCGACGATCGGAAGCTCCGTAGGCTGCATGCACATGGGCGCGAAATGATCGGCATCGAGCACGCCGTCCCAAGGCTCTGGATCCTGCGGCTCGCGCCACCGAAGCTCGCCCACCGGCGGCTTCGCGTACGGAATGCCTGCGTACAGTTCGACCGCGCCGCCATCGATCACGACGCCGCGCACATCGCCCTTTTCAAGGGATACGACGTCGGTATAGACCGGCGTTTTTCCGTCATACGCGGGAACGCGTTTTATGGGCGGCCAGCTGAACAGCACGATCAAAACGAATGCACCGAGAAATCCCACCCATCCGAGCAGTTTCCAATACCATTTGTTCCCGTGCAGGACTTTCAAAAACAGCACCGCAAACCCAACCGCGACCGCAAGCAGCAGAAAGAAGCCGAGCAGCGTGTTTTTGTTCAGCTCCAGCACCGCAAGCATCAAAAGAACCAGGATAATGAGGACGATTCCAAACGCGATCATACCGATCTCCTCTTCGTTTTTCTGTTCCTTATTGTAGCGTCTCGCGTGCGTTCCGTCAACAAAAAAGCGGACGCATTGCTGCGTCCGCTTTCGATTCAAGTTGTCAGTTGACCGTACCGCTCTCCACGTTCGACCACTGTCCGAAGTAGATCATATCTTCGAAATCGTGGTACGAGCGGATCCGCACGTAGTAGGTCTTGCCCGATTCAAGTCCCTTGATTGTGAATTGATACGTCGCCTTGTTGTCGATCTTGTACGCCTTCACGATCGTGGAGAAGTCCGGCGTCGTGGAGCACTCGAGGCGATATCCGGAGAACACCTTCGAGCCGTCCCACTTGACCGTCAGCGACTTCGTGCCCGGGGTGACGCTCTTGATCACACGGGTGGTGATGCGGACCGTCGTCTTGAGCGGGCTGACGATGCCGAGGTTGTAATTGTCGAAGCGCTCACCGATCTTCTGACCGTAACGGTTCGTGCGCTCCGCAAAGTACGCCTTGACGCCGTACTGATACCGCGTGCCCGCGTAGACTTCGGTGTCGATCCACGTCGTATCCGTCGTGTTGTTCCAGCGTTCGAATGTGGTCCAACCCTTATCGACCAGGTTCCATGCACGGCGGTAAATGACGTAGCCCGCCGCGTCTTCGACCGGCGCCCACTCGAGCTTGATGCCGTTTTCGACGTTCTCGACCGTCAGCCATTCGCTTGCCGGCAGGTAGATCTTGAACCAGCCGTAGCAGTCTTCGTACTTGTCGGTCTTGAAGTGGATGTCGATGTATCCGGTTCCCGCCAGCACGTTATCGTCATACGAGAAGTCGTACAGCGACGGATCGATGACCGTACCATCCATGGTCTGAACCGTGAATCTCGGCGTCTGCGCTTCCTTATCGTAGATGACGTACGGGGTCGTTCCCTTGTACTCAACGTCCTGCGGATTCAGAACGACCTTCGTCGGTTCGGGTGCAAGTTTCCACTGTGCCTTCAGCATGACGTCCGCCATGATCGGGGTCTCGAAGTCGAACGCTTCTTCCGCGCCTTCCTCGAACCAGCCGAGGAACACGTAGGATTCCTTCGTCGGATCGACCGGCTTCATGGCCGTCTTGCCGTATTCGACTTCCATCACCGTCGGCTCTTCGCCGTTATCCGGATCGAAGGTGACTTTCAGCACCTTGACCGTCCAGGTCGCAACCAGGGTGATGTCGCCCTTAACCGGGGTGCCGAAGTCGTACGCTTCGCCGTCCAGCGTCCAGCCTGCGAAGTCGAAGCCTTCTTTCGTCGGATCTTCGGGCTTTTCAGCCGTCTTGCCGTATTCGACCGTCTGCGATTCAACCTCGCTGCCGCCGTTCGCGTTGAACTTCACCATGAAGGTCTTGACCTTCCAGGTCGCCTTCAGCGTGACGTCCGCGGTGATCGGGGTCGTGAAGTCGAACGCTTCACCGTTCAGCGTCCAGCCTGCGAAGTCGTAGCCTTCCTTCGTCGGATCTGCCGGCTTCACGATCGTCTTGCCGTACGGGACCGTCTGCGGATCCACCGCGCTGCCGCCGTCCGGATCGAAGGTGACCGTGACGTCCTCATGGCCGACCGGCGGAATGACGACGTCCTTCGTCTGCGGCTCGATCGCTTCGTCAGAGAACGTTGCGGTGTAGCGGCCGACGCCCGGAGTCTCCTCGGTCGGTTCGGTCACGACTTCATAGGTCGCGTGGACCGTTTCGTTGTACACGTGGGACGCGTCGTTCAGACAGACCATCGTCACGGATACATCGTAGCCCTCTTTAGTCTCCGTCCATGCGAAGATCGGTTCGCCCCACTTGTGTCCGAGTTTCGGGATCGTGACTTCCTTCGTATCGGTCAGGTATTCGCCTTCGAACGGTGCACTCGCCGTATAGACGATCTTGCCGTCCGCTACGCAGGTCGCGTCGGTCGTCTCGCTCGAAACGATCGCGTCGACGGTCATCGTATGCGTCTCGTCGTTCTCGCACCGGAAGTTCGCGACCGCGGTGTAACCCGTTTCGATCTCGGTCCAGGTGAAGTCAACGAACGTCCACTTATGACCGAGCGCCGGAAGCACGACTTCCTTCGTATCGGTGTAGTCCTTGCCGTCTACGGTCGCCTTTGCCGTATAGACGATCTTGCCCGCTTCTTCGCAGGTCGCCGCCGTCGTTTCCGCGGTGACCGTCGCGTCAACGGTCAGTTTGTGTCCTGCGTCGTTTGCGCAGATCGCGGTTGCCTTGACGGTATAGCCCGTCTCGGTCTCCGTCCATTCGAACGTCGGTTCGCCATACGCGTGACCGGTCGCATCGATCGTGACCGTCTTGATCTGGATCGTGAACGGCGCCTTGGTGAAGACTGCAATGCAGAGGCCTTCGCCCGCCGCTTCGCAGGTCGCCGCCGTCACGGTCGCGAACGTCGCGTTCACCGTTTCGGTGATCGTATGCGCCGGATCGTTCGCGCAGACCACGGTCGCGGTGACCGTCTTGTTGTCTTCGCTCCAGACGTACTCGGGTTCGCCGTACGCGTGTCCGAGCGCCGGGAGTTCGACTTCCTTCGTGTCGGTGTAGTCCTTCTCTTCGAAGGTCGCCTTCGCGGTGTAGACCGTCTTGCCCGCCGTCTCGCAGGTCGCGTCGGTCGTCACTGCCGTGACCGTCGCATCAACCGTCTTCGTATGGGTCGCGTCGTTGTCGCACTTGAAGTTTGCGACCGCGGTGTAGCCCGTTTCGGTCTCGGTCCACGTGAAGTCGACAAACGTCCACTTGTGTCCGATCGCATCGATCGTGATCTCCTTCGTGTCGGTGTAGTCCTTCTCTTCGAAGGTCGCCTTTGCGGTGTAGACCGTCTTGCCCGCTTCTTCACAGGTCGCGTCGGTCGTCACTGCCGTGACCGTCGCTTCAACCGTCTTCGTATGGGTCGCGTCGTTGTCGCACTTGAAGTTCGCAACCGCGGTGTAACCCGTTTCGGTCTCGGTCCACGTGAAGTCGACGAACGTCCACTTGTGACCGATCGCATCGATCGCGATCTCCTTCGTGTCGGTGTATTCCTTCTCTTCGAAGGTTGCCTTT
>Ga0247611_10011311_pt1 | contig 10313 bp, 4 predicted proteins | sample 177DNAGHGhighgp2_FD_192422 | JGI IMG/M metagenome (GOLD analysis project Ga0247611, IMG submission 192422) | Sheep rumen microbial communities from Palmerston North, Manawatu-Wanganui, New Zealand - 1770 DNA GHGhigh gp2 | ecosystem: Host-associated > Mammals > Digestive system > Stomach > Rumen ... | reverse complement strand
ATGGCATGTCATGTAACAGACCTCCCTGAGCACATAAATCTATATATATGTCATGCCAAGATTGGTCTAATGCTATCGATATAGCTCTTACCGTACAGTCACCAACAAATTTTTCTTCTGGGTTTGGGTTATTGTATACATAGCCCAACGTAATCATCTCCTTTCTAATTATGCTTTATTAACTTGTTTTGTTATAAGACAATATTAGCTTCATAGCAGCTATACTTCCGATACTGCTAAATCCACTTATATAATACTTAATTACGTTTTGATTTATCATGACACCAAAGCAATCATTTGCATCAAACTTAGCCCCCATAGGAACCCAATATCCATTCATGGAATCTATATTTACAATGAATAAATATGCATCACAAGTAAAATAATATTTAACTTCGCCTCTGTTTCCTCCTATATAATAATCTGGAAGATCAGTATCTATACTTGTTAATGCATCCGTAGTAGGATTATTAACAATCATCGTGCAACTATACACTTTATCACGATAACGATAATCTGACTGGGATGTATCGAGACCTGTTACACCTAGTAATATTTCTCCTGGAGTTCCTGTTATGTGTCCACCACCAGGAACATTATTACCGTTTCCTCTTTTTTCATTGAAATATCCAGATTTTTCAGTTCCATTTACTGTTTTGCTGCCATAAACTAATATCTGACCTTTTTGAGGTACTTGTGAATATATACTTGGTAAATCTGGTATTTTATATCGAATAAATTTTTCAGTGAGTGCATCGTATTTAACAACATAATTATCCAGCCAACCTATATCAGAAGTATTGAAATTCACATCACTCAAAGAAGTAAGTGACATAGGAACATCTCCTGGAACATATTTTTGACTTGTACTATTCCATATGAGCGATTGTCCATCAGTAGGTGTTGAACTATCTACATCTGATAAATCCTTTATAGACATAGGAACACTTCCTGGAACATATTTTTGACTTGTGCTATTCCAGATTAATGTTTGACCGTTAGTAGGGTTTGTACTATCTACATCAGATAGATCTTTTATGGATGCGCTTGAAATATCTCCTATTGGATTATTGTATAAATAATCTTCTATGTGTCTAAACGTTTCGTCTTCATTATCTTTTATAGATACATGATAAGGCGTTGATTTATCTGGTTTCGCTTTCCAACCGTTTGGATACGCATCCATAAATACTTTTGTATAATTAGCCATAAATCGTATCTCCTATAGCATCATCGACCCAATCTATAAATTTAACTAATCTACTCTTCTCTTCTTCAGTTGGAGGATTAGCTATTAAATATTCATATGTATTGGTCTTATTGTACTTACAATTAAGTTTATCCCACATATATACACTATATATACCGGTTCTAATTCCTGGTGTTTCTTTTACAATATAGAAGAAATGTGATTCTCCTACAAATGGAAGATCGTCTACACTATTTAAGAACTCTCTTCCATAAACCCATGTTCTACTCTTCAAATAATTTATAAGAGTACTTTCATCTTCCCATAAATTCTGAAGATTCTTGCCGTCTATTTCTTTAAGAATCTTGAATATTATTCCAGAAAAATCTTCACCAGGTAATGGCGGAACCAACACTTCAACTTCTCTGACTTCGAATTTAGCTTTATTAATTACTGCGGAACATAACACGAATTTGGCTTTTGTCTCATCCCATTGATAGTAATTGTAATTTCTATCCTCTTCAGAAATTTTCTCTTTCGTGTATTTTTGTTCGGAAATATAAATTACGCCAACATAGCCTCTATCAGGTAAAGTTTTAACATTAACCGTTCTATATTTCTTACCGGTCATGTCATATTCGGTTGTATTAATGTCCTCGTAATCTCCGTGAACTTCTTTATACTTAGGATTACCTTGATCATCCTCTCCATCAGGAACGTATCGTATAGCATCAGGATTCCAAATATACATATAAGTATCATATGAAGATGTATCTTTAGGAACTGCATATATTACATTTGCCGCTCCGGTCAAAGGTAATGATTGGACTTTTACAAATGTATACTTAGAATATATTGTAAGATCTGTTACCGATACGAAATCCGATGCTGTCATATCCCATACGTAATAATCGTATAAAGGATCTGCATTAAGATCTGTTTTAACCCCGTATAGTATCATAGGCTGTCCAGTTTCAGGTAGCTCTTGAACAACCATTATAGTATATCCAGAATAAGTAGACAAATGCCTATCTACGACATCAAATACTAAATCTTCTTCATTCCAAACATACCAAACGAAGTCTAAATCAGGATCCGGTGTATCCCCTTCAAATCCTCCAGCAGGAGCACAATAATCATACCTCATAACCGGTTCATAAATATCCAGTATATTATTTAACCATTCGGGCCAGTGTGCACCTTCAGATTGTTCTAAATATCTTTTCCACGCAAATGATTTAGAATTGGTAGCTAAATATTGATTATTAAATATTGCACCAAAATCGTTATTCACTAAATATAGATAAAAAGTCTCTTTAGTATCATTAAATTCGCCATCTCTAAATAATATTGTATCATTTCCTAACATACTATATAGAGTAGCATTATAATCTTCTGTATTAGGCGTTTCAATAGCTATTCGAACTTTATCAAAAGCTGGATTACGATCTGTACAAACCCCACTATTTTTCAATATATCAACGTCAACCCATCTTGGAAGATATACTTGCTCCCAATTTATACCATCCAATGATTTAACCATATAAACAGTTCCAAGTAAATGATTTGGATTACCGTACATTACATAGAAATATCCATCAGTAAAGAAAAGATAAACTTTAGTATCAGTAGCATTTGTATCAAAGAGATCTAATGAAGTATATGTTATATCTTCTCCTTCATTAGTAGTTGTTGCAACTATTATTTCAGTTTTACCTGTAACATAAGGCACTTTTCCATAAGCAAGAATTTTAGCATAAGCCATTAAACTTATTCTACCTACTTTTAAAGTTGCGGGATTTTCAGGACCTCCAAGACTATAACCAACTCTATACGCATGCACAGCATTATAAACCAAAGTACGAAATGATGGATCATTACTTGATCCCCAATAAACATTATCTTTTCTATAAACATCACGATACCAACCATCAGTATGTATTTGTTTATATTGATATGTTTTACTTACTTCTGTAGAATATGGATTATAATGAATTATTCTAGTTTTTATTGCTTCTAGTACAACACATCCTGTAGATGTTTCAAAAGCATAACCATAGCATCGACTTATCTGATATCTTAAATTTTCGCCTTCATAATAATCTTCTTCCATCTTACCACTGTTTAAAGTAATTATTACAGGTATTCCGATGTCTATATTCAAATCATCATCAACTTTGATGCTAAATATTCTTAACCATGCTCCTCCACTAGAATCAGCTGTATGTCTATTAGTTATTCCACAAAAATATTCTACATCACTATCATCATTATCATTTACATGGCATTTCCATATCTTTCCGTTATCAAAATTACCAATATTTATTACTTGCCAATGTATGGGGTGATCTGGTGCATCATATTGATCAGCATATTGAAAAGCTTGCTTTTTAAAATGTATACCATCTTTAGTAACTATACAAAAACCACTTTGACTAATAGTTATTGCAAAATTTTTAAATCTGATCCAATCTGTATCTCCTGTTCCGCCATCAACAACTCCACTATACTGAAATTGCCTATCAAGATCCATCCATGCTATTGAACAAATTCCTTTTCCATTAGTTAGAATTGCATTATGAGGATATTTTAGCCAAGCATAACCACTATAACCAGGTTCAATAATATGTCCCTGGTCATCAATTTTTTCTGATTTAACAAGATAGATAGCATTGTGAAACTTTTTATCAAACACAACATCTCTATGGTCATGTCTTCTTAGACTTATTCTAGAAGTCTGCTTCTGGCTAACTCTTTCTCTTGGTTTCATATCATTATTACTCCACCTTGAATAAGATAAATGGTATCAGGTTCAACTCTTGTCGGTAACGTATAACAACTAACGACATTAAAACCGGTAGGACTTTCAAGATTAGCAAAATCCATATCTATATCATCCATATCATAGAAATTATCATCTATATAGTCCTTAGTGTCATCTAACAAATCATCGATTTCATCCGCAGTATAGTAATCCTCGCCTAAGTTTGGTACATTTGTTTTAAGAGTATTTAACTGAGCTTGAACGTCCGATATGAAAAGTTTATGCTCTTCGTCACCTTCTGCTACATAATTATCTTCTAATATTTGATCTCCGGTAATAGTTCTTTCTAATACTAAAAATGTATTAATATTGTAACTGCCATTACCAACAAACATTTTCCTTATGGGATAATTTACAATATCTCCAGGCTCCAAATAAGGCAAACCAACTGATTTAATATTACACGGATGAAAACCTATGTTACCTATTTTCTTAAGAATATTGTTACCAATTGTTCTTAACACTGATTCTTCTAATCCGTAAGTAAATATATTACCTTGAATTATGTATTTATTGCTTGTTGCTGTGCCATTACCTACAGTAACACCTCTATCTTCTTCTGATTGTCTAATCTGTAGTCTTTCTACAGGTTTAACTTCATACTCCTGATACTCACTACCATCTTTCTTATAATAAGGAAGATTTAAATATCCATTTCTTCCTATATGATCTGAAGACAAATATGTATCATCTCCTAAGAAGAAATCGTCGCCTATTAAAACAGGATCATATGCAGAACTTACATATCTATATTCAAGTTTTCCATCTGTTCTACGTATTGTTCCAAATACGCCATTTACCTGACATATAGATTTGAGAATCGTTATGGCTTTAAGAGCTTCGACATTTTCATACTGCTTCTTTGGTATTACGATGTTGTCATTTACAAGACTAACATTAGCATCCGTTGACAAACCAAGCTGTGTTTGTAGACTTTTTCTAAGATTTCCAAGTGTTATCGGATATACTATTCCGTTATACCATGTTGCAATATCTTTTTGACCAACAGTGTACATTGGGTCATAAGCCACTATTTCTTTAAAAGCATGTTCAGCTTGTATTTTAGCACTATCAACTTTACCCTTAAATAATGGTATTTCTTCTGTATCTCCAGCCCTTACATATACTTCTATCTTTTTGCCTTTTATATCTGCCTGAACATTGAAGAGCTTAACTTTTAAACTAGATGATATACAACCAACGAATTCAATATTATCTCCAGAATTCAAAGATTCTGTCATAGATAATGAACCCTTTACGATTGATTCATTAGTAAAAGTTAAGCCTCCATTTTCAGGAAACACAACTCTATAGTATTTATGAACACTATTCTTGAAATAAGCTTGTTTTGTAGCTTCTGTTACATCGAGCATACCACATCACCTCTCTTGAATAGTAATTTCATATCCATCATGTGCTTTTATTCCATATAATGGTAAATCATTACTTGGTTCCCAGCCTATCATGACCTCTATATCCTGTTTAACAGTGTGTTTTTTATTAAGATAAACCGAAGCATATATGTATTCGTCATCGCCTTTATGTGTTTCAATAAAATCTGTGAATGCTTCAAAATCATTCGGATCATCGAACCATACTGTAAAAGTACCCTGGGCTCTATACCTAACTACATCGATATGACCGTACCAATTAGAATCTTCCCAACTATCACCTAGAACTTTATCATCTACTTTATATGATGGTACGGCAATAAATGGTGTAATGTTGAAAGTTCTAGCTCCTGTTCCAAGAACCACTAGATTTTGCGCTGTTATACTCATTTTTTAACCTCTCATTAATGGACTAGAGCCATACATAGCAATTCTTCTATTATTCTCTCCAAGTACTAATCTGAATATACCGTCAGCATCTCCTACTAACTGAACATTCAAATTTATAGGAAGATTACTCATATCATTTGACATTATAGCAGACACTAGTTTATCATTAAGCCCATTCATAAGCGACTCATTGTTAGTACGTTCTTCATTAGCAAGTTGTCTATCAGATTTGTAACTAGCTGCTATGTTAGATGCATAATCCCTAGAAAGCATAGAGTCTATACTTGAGGCCCCATTTTGAATTTCTGAAAGATCAAGTACAGGTTTAATTGTAGGATCTGTAACATCTGATGTAAGATTATTATACGCAGCTGATAAAGCAGTTGTTAATGACTGTTCTGCTGTCTTTCCAAGATCCTCAGCCGAGTCTTCTACATTAGTCGTGGTATTACCCATTCCTATAGCAAATCCTTCACCTGTATACTCACCTATTTCCATTGCAACACGTGACGGAGACTTAATCTTTAAGTACGATCTCATTGAAGCCATAGCTGACTTAGCTAAATTAGCTGCTAATTGTTTTATCTTAGGACCCATTGCTGATAGTCCTTTTGCAAACCCAACGCCAACATTGACTCCTGCTGACTCAGAACCTTTGCCTGTAATGTCAGAAAAGATCTTCATAGAAGATTCTAGCTGTTTAGAACCTTCATTTGTTCCTTTTATAAGCTCTGTATTTATTGCTTTAGAAGTATTCTGTCCAAGCATCGTAGAAGCATTTGTTACTATATCTGTATTGTCTGTTATACCCTGAGCAAGTCCCATATCTATGTATTTACCTGACTCCATAAATACTTTTGAGGGTGATTCTATTCCTGCTTCTTTATTAAACGTTCCAACAGATTTGTTTAGCATGTATGAAACAGCTGCAGTTAATAACGGAATTCCTTTCTTAACGCCATCTGCTGCTCCTTTAGATATATTAGAACCAAATTTAAGGCCAAGATCATTAGCAAAAGAACCAAGATTAGCTGCTTGTAATGCTATTACTAGCATATCTATTGCTCCTGCTAATAGTGCTAATCCACCGGCTAATACTGCCGCTCCTGCTCCTGCTACAACAGCTCCAGCACCAAATACTATCAAAGCTAATCCCATACCTGCTAAAGATAAAGCACATATGCCTAAAGCACTTGATGCTTGTAGCATAATCAGTGCAAGCCTAGACATTCCTTCGAAATTTGCAGCTGCTGTCGCAGTTAATTCTATAAGTGTATCAACAAACACCTTTATTCCTTCGGCAGCTTGATATGCTGATGCTGCTATTCCTGCCATAGAAAGAGCAAATAAAGCTATAGGAGCTGTTACAGCAAGTAAACCAATGGCAATAATTATTAATGCCGCACTTATTGCTGTTGCTCCTGCAAATATGGCTGCGCTTACTGTAGAAGCTAATGCAGCAACTACTCCGAGAATAGTAATAAATACTAACAAACCACCTGCAACTGCTATTGCTACGGCTCCTAATGGAGCTATAATAGCTATTGCTATTGCTAATACAGCTAAAGCTCCTGCTACAGCTAATAATGCTACTGCTCCTTCTGTAGCCATTGTGAATTTAGTAACTGTTACGCATAAAAGCTCCAAGAATATTATTAAAGATCCAGCTCCTTTAAGAATGTTAAATATATCCATTGAACCGAGGGATTTAATTGCCTGAGAAATAACATAAAGAGCTGCTCCAACCTCAAGTAATTGCAGTCCAGCATTTCCAAGTTGTGATTTTCCCAATTGTTGCATCAAAACTGCCATTATTGTTAACGAGCCTAATAATGCTACAAGCCCTGTTGCTAATTGAGTTGGATTAAGATTCTTAAGATTGTTTATTGCTTGTGTTACAATCCATAAAGAAGCCGCAAATTCAAGCATTGCAAATCCTGCTGTTTTCAAACTTGCCAACTCATTTTGAAAGAATGACGCTGCTATTACAAAAGACCCTAATATAGATATGATTGCAAGGAATCCTTTAACTATATCGTCGAAAGGTGTAGAAGCTAATACATTAATCTGATGTACTAAAATTGCTATTGCAGCTGCCATCGCTAAGAACGAAATTGACGTCTTAATACCTATGGCTTTTCCGGATATTGCTCCTGCCATAGTAAATACTTCCCATAATAGACCCATTACTGCTATAAGGCCTTTTAGTGTATTTTCAGCATCGATACCATTTAATTTAACTATTGCATCAGCTAATATACCTACTGCTTTAGAAACAGCTATTACTCCAAAACCTACAGAGAATAGATTTTGAATATTCACTATTTTTATCTTATTTAGTGACATTACAAGAGCCGCTAATAAACTTACTACACCAGCCATTGCTCCTAAAGCATTCATCAAACCATTAAGATCATTAATATTCTTCATTTCTCCTTGAATATTAATGAATGCCTGCGACATTACTTTCACTGCTTCCGCTAGTATTAGAAGTGTTGCAGCGTATGTTATAAAGAATTTTCCAGTTACTCCTTCAGCTGCTTTTAAAGTAGATAGTTTTTTAAGACTTTCCCAAAGTATAACCAGCATTCCAACCATACTGCCTATGGCTTCTAAATGATTTTCTATTCCAGCATCCAAAGAAGCTATATCAACTATAGCATCTGCCATTATTTCAATAGCTTTTGCAATAGCTACTATCATAACTGTTGTAGCTATAATATTACCCATTGAAAGACTTACACTCTTCTTTAATACGTCGAAAGTTCTGAAAATCTGATCTCCGGTTGCCTTATTAATATTAGATGACTGTAATGTCTTTAATATCCATACTAAACCACCGACAAATGCCCCCATGGCTATAAATAATTCACTAAATGATCCTATTGTTTTAGAAAAATCTGGAACATTTGACAATTTCTCTATACTACCAGCGAACACACTTATGGCATAACTGAATGCTAATAATGATATTGCTGATTGCATGATTATTCGTCCATTAAATGAACTCATAAATCCAGATAAAGCATCTTTAGTTTCTCTTAATATAGCTGGTAAATTGGCTACATCTCCTCTAACTAATTGCTTTACTGTATCTATTAATGGTCTTAATCCTTGCAATACAGCAAATGAAGCTAATGGACTTTCAAGCATTTTACCTAAACCAATTGATGCTTTCTGTCCAAGAGTATGTAAAGTATCTTCTAACTCAATAATTCTTTCTTTTAAGAAATTAAATATATTTGTTAAAGTCTCGATCGGTTTCTTTGCTTTTTCTACAAATTCTTCAATCTTTTTAGATGCATTATCCAGCCAAGTAGAAACTTTTGTCTTGAATTCTGATAAATCTATGCCAGTAGTTTCTTGTACAAATTCTGCAATTTTACTAGAAATATCTTTAAATATTTTTGTAATTACAGTTGAAAATCCTTTAGCTCCTCCACCGGCTTCATTATACAAATCATACAAGCTACGAAGATTGTAATTTAAGTCTCTAGAAAATTCTAAGAAACCATCTTTGATCTTAGAAAGATCAAGTCCTGTTATTCCTTCTATAACAGTTAATATTGTCTCAACACCACCTGTAACGATATTAACTATAGCATCTATTGCATCTTTTGCACCTTTTTCGTCATCTAAGAAAACACCTAATAATTCTGAAAATCCATCTTTAATTTTCTGAATCGATAATTGTATATTAGATGTCAGCGAATCAATAGCAGATTCAAAGTCTTTTAATTCTACTGTTCCGCCAAAAATCTTCGATAATAGACTACCAATTAATGCTGTAATATCCAGCATTTTAGATGCTTCATCTGCAATATACTTAAAAAGTGGTTTAACGACAATAACCAAATTCTTAAATATTTTTACACCGGAACTTAATACTGCAAATAAGCCTCTAAAAATATCTTTAACCTTCTCGATTGTCTTGGAATTAAAATTAAATGTTTTAATATATCCAGCTATTTTATCGATTCTTTCTTTAAAATCTTTTGTTTCTTTTTTAGGAAAGAACTCTCTGAACATATTTTTTATTTGTCTTCCAAAATAAGCCAATCTAGGCCATAATATTTTCAAAGAATCTAATAATGTAGTAAATGCATAGCTTGCTTTCTCAACTATTGGTTTTACATCAATGTTTTCAACAACCCTTGCTCCAGATTTTAAAATATTATTTATAACTTCTGTAGTTATCTTTGCTACAGGTTCAAGCTCTTTTTTTAAATCATTAACTTTTTGTCTATAAGCATTTAAAAAGCTTACTAATTCACCTTCATTCCTAATTATAGGCTGATAAAAGTCTGCACCAACTCTGGCCCATGCTGATCTAATATTACTTAACGTACCTTCAAGAGTTTTATTAGAATCTTTAGCATGCTCACCAAAAGCTTTATCCATAGCCTCAGAAAATGTTTTAAAGTCTATTTGACCTTTTGTAACCATTTCTCTTATTGAGGCTTCGGTTGTTCCCATAGCTTTGGCTAATTCACCAGCAGCATTAAGACCTCTTAATTCC
>Ga0247611_10011310_pt1 | contig 10314 bp, 5 predicted proteins | sample 177DNAGHGhighgp2_FD_192422 | JGI IMG/M metagenome (GOLD analysis project Ga0247611, IMG submission 192422) | Sheep rumen microbial communities from Palmerston North, Manawatu-Wanganui, New Zealand - 1770 DNA GHGhigh gp2 | ecosystem: Host-associated > Mammals > Digestive system > Stomach > Rumen ... | reverse complement strand
CAAAGGCGTAATTATAATTATATCTTTGGGTTTAATATTATTATCATTTAATAAATTTAATATATTGTTTATTGCATAATCAAGAATCTCAGCTCTTTTTGAAAGGGAAGTTAATGTAAAATTTTCTAATCTTTCATGTTTATCTTCCAATACATTTGAGAATATAATTTCGCCATTCTTAAATTCATCCTCATCTCTATATATAATCTCTTCCGAAAACAAACTCTTTAATTTATATTCAACAGAAGTATCCGCACTTAAATAACCGCATCTTGAAGAACCTAAAGAATCAAAACAAATTAACCAATCCTGTAACTGAGGCTTTAAATATTCAATAAAATCAAAACAAACCGGTGTCATTTCATCCGCATCATCAACCAACAAATATTTAATATTTTTAAAATAATCAGTATTTCTGTAAACAAAATTAAAAATAAGTGTCTGACGTAAATAATCAAAACTGCGTGTTTTTAATGTTGTAACTAAAAGCTTTTTTATAATTAGCTCAGCATCATCAGCAAAGGATTCTTTTAATATTTTTGCCCTTTCTCTGACATCATCACAGGAAAGATTATTTTGAACAATTAGAGAATATCTTCTGAATATTTGATGAAGCAAAGATTTTTTTGAATTATATCCTTTGACAATTATATTCTTCAAAATATCCTTAAGCAAGAACTGTGAAACCTCGAGTCCGACAAGATTTGGCTGAATAAAAGATTTCTCACCTTTAATGGAATTTTCAATAAAACACCAGTTATCTTGCAAAGTATTATATACAATTGAAAAGAATGAATGCACATTTAATTTTTCAATTGCATCTATTGGCATACTTTCCAATAATTTATTTTGAATATTTTTTTTACAGTTAGAATTTTGAACAAGAAACAATATTTCTGAAGGTTTTACACCTTTAGAAATAAGTTCAATGTATTTTTCGATGAGTACATGCTCCCGAATATCGACTTTAATAGAATTTAATAACATACTCCGTATGGATTATTTTATCATAAATATGATTTAAAGGACTTGCAAAATTATAAGATTTTTTATAAAATAAATTGGTAAGCAAACAAGCTTACAAACACACACACATAGAAGGAGATTTAAAATGGCAAGAACAAAAGAAATTAAAGGTATCCAAGAACAAATTATTGAATCAGCTGGTACTATCTACAATTACCTTAATACTAAAGGTGAAGTTTCTATCAACAAAATGAAAAAAGATTTAAGCTTAGCAGATAACTTTGCTGAAATGGGTTTGGGTTGGTTATCAAGAGAAGATAAACTTGAATATACTCAAAAAGCTAAATCAGTAACTGTAAAATTAAGATAGTATGATTTTAATATAAGCTTTTATAAAAAAACTCTCAAAGGACGCTTTGAGAGTTTTTTTTATAAAACAATAATAAAATTTAGCTTATTGTGTAATGAAAATTATTATATATCAATAATAATTTATAACAGAATAATTTACATAAGGAGCTGATACATGAAAATTCTGCTTTTTGACCTAAGAGAATCAGAAAAAAAATTTTTTCAAAATAATAAATTTACCGATTTTGATATTACCCTAAAAGAAGATGCCCTTACGGAAAAAACAAAACTTTCCAAAGAAGAGTATGAAAATACCTGCGTATTATGCGTGTATCGCTCATCAATTCTTAATGAAAATGTACTTAATAAATTTAAAAATCTGCGAATGATAGCTACTCGTTCACACGGATTTACTCATATTGATTTAGATTATTGCGTAAAAAACCGCATAAGTGTATTAAATATAGAACAATATGGAGAAGAAGCAGTTGCAGAGTTTGCGCTGGGTGTAATTATAGATTTAACAAGAAAAATAAAATCTGCAATGATTGATATCAGACATAAAAACATAAATCCTAAACAATATGAAGGAGAACTTTTAAATAAAAAAACAATAGGAATTGTCGGCTGTGGAAAAGTCGGATTAAAATTGGCAAAAATAGCAAGATTTTTCGATATGAAAGTTCTTGTTTCTTCATATAAAGAAATGCCTAATCTTGACAGTATTTGTAACATTGTACCATTTGATAAACTTTTATCAGAGTCGGATATTATTTACCTTCATATGCCATTTACAACAGAAAACTATCAAATAATAGGCGAAGAAGAAATTGAAAAAATGAAAAATGGGGTATATATAATAAACACCTCAAGTATTGAACTTATAAATCTTGAATCACTTTATAAAGGATTAATGTCCGGTAAAGTAAGCGGAGCAGGACTTGATATACTGGAAAGTGATTACAAAAAAGGCAAGAACAAAGATTTAGGCGGGGAAACTATGAACACTCAAAAAAATTATAAAATAACGGAAAAATTATTAAATTTACCAAATGTTTTAATTACACCACACTTGGCATACAATACAAAAGAATACATAGATTATGTTCTGGAATACACTTTTAATAATATAAGAGACAACATAAAAGGTATTTATACAAACAGAGTTTGCTAAAAAAAAGAAAAGCCGGATATAAAATCCGGCGTATCCCTATATTATTTAATCGTAGTTTACTTAATCGTAATATACTCCTATATAACCTCTCTTGAATAAACAAGAAGTTTAATTAAATATTTATTTTATGACAGTAAAAAACTTAAACTCAGAAGGCATAAGTTTTCCGAACGATAAAGAATTCGTTGCAGCAACAAATTTTTCTTCTATATAATCTGTACCGTCAAATCTATATTCAGAAACTATAGAATAATCACACGAGAGTTCAATTGTTTTATCAAAAACTTCACGCCCTTCAATTTCCTCTGTCCAAGAGTTGCCATTTCCGTCATCTTTTAATACTTTTTCTGTCGGTGCTTGATAATTGGCAACTACCAAAATAGAATTTTTAAGACCTTCTTTTTGTATCTGCCAAGCTACAAAACCATCATCATCCTGTCTTATAATATGCGCTTCTCCATCTGTTATAACAGGATTATTTTTTACGAATCTATCTATTGCATCAAATTTTGAATAGAAATCATAGTCTTTTTCACGTTTCATTGCAACTTCATTACCGATTACATATTCCATACCGGTTTTTGTAAAAGATTCATCTCCATCTATATACATCACCGGTCGTTGTGCAAATCTTCCACCCGGCAAAAATTTATATTTAAACCACTTAAATAATGCCCCTTGCTGTCCCAATTGTCCCGGATATCTGTCTATTGCTTCAAATTCACCATCTTGATTATTATATGATTTCAGTATTGATAAAGGTGTTGATTTTTTAGTAGTCGAATTATAATTTGATAAATACAAATTATCTTCCGATATCGTTTCCGGAGTTTTGCCGTTTTGAGAGATAATATCGTCCCCCCATAGCAAATCAAAATTCATATCTTCGTGATATTCTTTATAATATTTATCCCAAAGCATGTACTCACCTAATACTGCAAAATATGGAATCTTCTCTTTCATTGCAGCATTAAGCATTCCCAAAACTTTTCTCGGTGCTCTGTAACTAATAGGCACACCGTCCTTTTCCGATACTTCATCTACAATGTGGTCTATATGGTCTACTCTGAATCCGTCAAAACCAAAATCAGATTGAAGTTTTTTCATGTATTCAATAAAGAAGTTTATTACATCTTTATTATATTTTCCGTTTTCCAGATTTACAAAATAAAAAGGTGTTTGGCAGTCAAGATTAGCAAGAGAAGTAACGTCCTCACCATTAAACTTATAATGCCTAAATGTAGGGTATGACGCACCTTCACTCATTTTATCAAATATCGGAACTCCTGCGGAACACCATGCACCACCGGGAGCCGGCCACATTCCTTCTGAAATTAAAGTTTGTATAATTTCACCCTGATTTGTTATATCATCTTCAGTTAATTTCTTACCTTTTGCATTAACAACTCTGTTTATTATATTTCTTGCCTTCTTATGAAGCTTATCCTGAATACTTCTTTCAAGCATTGAATTTGATAAAAAGACTTTGGAATCTTTCATCAAATCATTAATATCATTAAAAATATTTTGATAATGTTCTGTTAAATCGCCGTAACTTTCACCTTTAATATCCTTTTTATATATTCCGCTTACTATATCCAAATCATCTTTTGAATATTTTTCTTCAAGACCTGAAACAGCTATATCAACGTTTTTAATTAACTCATTTATTAAAGCATTAATATCAAACCATCTTGCACAATCAGGATTTGAAAGTACCAATTTAGAAAATCTTCCCGTTTGCGGAAGTATATCATAAATTACAGGATGCCCTGCAAGTTGAACCATCTCAATAAAAGTTTTAACTTGTTCATCTGCATTTAAACCGGTTTTTTCAAATATAGTATTGTCTTCCAAATTGGGACTTACAGAACTTGCAGTCGGAAGATATGCACAACCGAATTCTCTAGGATGAAATGGAATCAAATACATTGTCGTATTGAAAATATTATTTTCCGGATTCCCTGTCGGTAAAATCAATAACTGACGAAGCCAATCCATAAATTTACCGCATTCTTCGGTATTATTTCCATTGCCTAATCCTGCTAAATTTGTTAACTTTATATCGTGTCCTTCTTTTTGAAGCCACGAAGAATCTTTTATATTATTTCTTGCTAAAACACTCGATTTTGTAAAATTAAATTTTCCGTCTTTAAAGACTCCGTTTGAAGCCCACTTATATTCAAGAGCATACAATACTTCCGAGTCAGATAACTCCTCTAATGCTTTTATATGCGGATAAGGAAGATACCCAAATTTTTCCATTTGCGATTTTAAGTATTCTTTTCTTTCATCACTAATAAATTTAAAAGAATGCATTTCTTTTAATTTTGAATAAAAAGAATTTAAATTTTCACAAGCACTCTCTGTATCTTTTTTAAACAAAAACGCTAACATCGGGATTCTCCTTATTTGAAATAAAAATTTGTCGTTGGATTTGTATAAAGATAATATCATGCATATATATTTTATACAAACATTTGTAACAGATTGTTAATAAATATAGCAAAAAAAATTTTTATTGTTTTTGCATTTAATATGATAAACTTTAGAAGCAGAAACGAAGCATTAAGACAAGCCGACAAAATTACCAGAAAAGCAGCTTCTGTGTATCCGCATATTTCCGAAAGCAAAGTGGAAATTGCGGTAGATAAATTATTACAAAATAATTATGATAACAATAACACTATGTACAAATTGTGTAATATAAAATTAAAAAAATCTTTAGAGATTGACAATTTGAGAAATAGTGCTGAAAGCGGCTTTGCCTACTACACACATTTAATTAAATGGCTAAAAAATAATAAGCTTGGAAATTGTTATGAGGAGTCAATTCTTGCTCAAATGATCGGTAAAATTAACGGAATTAAAAACATATATGCCGCAAGGATTTTCTTTAACAGAAATAGTTCCGGTGCTGAAATGAGATTATCTCATGTTATTTCAGTGATAACAGATAAACCTTTTAATAAAGATGCTAAATACAAATTTAAAAATAAAGAAGCCATAATTATTGATCCTTGGTTAGGAATTACAGAATTTGCAGGAGAATATTTTAATAAATTAAGAAATGATTTCGGACATATATTTACGCTTATAGCCTCCAACGAATCTTCTATACCTTTAAGCGTCTCTAAAACAAAAAGCTTAAAAGAATATAACAAAATAAGGAAAGCAAATTTTAAATCTGATTTTTCCTTGAAACTTGTTGAAGATAATATTGAATCCGATAGTTACATTATTCAGTTAAAAAAAATGTTTCCTGAGTTGATAATTAAATAAAAATTTTACAATCCTTAATATCAATTCGTGCTAAATTATAGATATGTCAAAGTTTGTACCACTACACATTCACACAGAATATTCATTATTAGACGGAATGATTAGGGTCGGAGATTTGGTAAAATATGCGGCAGATAATGAGCTGCCGGGGATTGCCATTACCGACCACGGGGTTATGTATTCCGCTATTGAGTTTTATGAACTTGCAGAGAAATATAATATCAACCCGCTAATCGGCTGCGAATTTTATGTACATAACGGTGACATAAAAATACACGACCCTGCAAATAATCCTTTGTATCACTTAATTTTAATTGCAAAAAATGACAAAGGGTACAAAAATTTAATAAAACTTGTATCTACAGCTTGGTGTGAAGGCTTTTATTACAAACCCAGAATAAATTTCGATTTATTGAAAAAGCATTATGAAGGACTGATATGTGCATCAGCATGTCTCGGAGGAGAAGTATTACAACATTTTCTTAAAGACGAAAAAGAAGAAGCTTATGAAACAGCTAAAAGATACAAAGAACTTTTCGGTGATGATTATTATATAGAACTTCAAGATCACAATTTGCCGGAACAAAAACGTACAAATCCTATGCTAATGAAATTGGCAAAGGATTTAGACATAAAAATGATTATAACAAATGACTCTCACTACTTGAGAAAAGAAGATGCTGATGCCCAAGATACTTTATTATGTCTTCAAACAAATGCGAACAAAGATGATGATAAGCGGTTTTCGTTTCCAAATAATGAATTTTATATAAAATCAAAAGAAGAAATGAGGCAGGCTTTTTCTTGGATGGATGATGAAACATTTGAACAATGCTGCGCAAATACAGAGGAAGTCTGCAATAAATGTCAAGTTGAAATAGAATTACATAATGCGCCTTTACCGCATTATGATGTTCCGGAAGAGTTCATATTTACATCAGATGATGTTGATGAAAAAATTATCGAACGACTGAAAAAGAAACATAAAACTGATAAAAAAGAAGATGTTCTGGAAGAAGCAAAATATATTCAAGGTATAGAAAATTATCTTGAGCATATAGTATTTGAAGGTTTAAAGAAAAGATACGGCGATCCTATACCGGAATCAATTGCTGAACGTGCTAAATATGAACTCGGTGTAATAAATCAAATGGGATTTCCTGCATATTTTATGATAACGTGGGACTTTATACATTTTGCAAAAACGCATGATATTCCCGTTGGTCCGGGCAGAGGTTCTGCTGCAGGTTCTGTTGTAGCTTATGCATTAGAAATTACAGATATTGACCCAATATATCACAAACTGTTGTTTGAAAGATTCTTAAATCCTGAACGATTTACCATGCCGGATATTGATATAGACTTTTGTATTGATAAACGCGGTGAAGTTATTGATTATGTAACTAAAAAATACGGCGAAGATAAAGTTTGTCAAATTATAACATTCTCCACATATGCACCAAAAGCAGCCTTCAAAGGTGTCGGCCGAGTTCTTCAAGTCCCGTTTACTGACAGTAACAGGTTAACCGGATTAATTGAACCTGCACTGGATGTTGCAAAAGCAACGAATGAAAAAGCAGAGTGGCTTAGAGATATTATAAATACCGAAGGAACATCGGAGTTTAAACAACTTTATGAAGAAGATTTTCAAATTACAAATCCTGAAACGGGTAATGTAATAAGCTTTAAGCGTTGGGTTGATATGGCTATCGCAATTGAAGGCTTAAAATGCGGAACCGGTACTCACGCAGCCGGTGTAATAATTTCCCACGCACCGCTTGATACAATTTTACCAGTTCAGCCGTCTAAAGACGGTATTGTTCAAACGGGATACCCGAAACACGAAGCAACAGAAGTTTTAGACCTTTTAAAAATGGACTTCTTGGGTTTAAGAAACTTAACCATGATAACTAAAACCGTTAAAATGGTTAAGAAATATCGCGGAATTGATGTTGATATCAACCACATACCGCTTGATGATAAACCCACTTTTGATATGCTGACAAAGGGAGAAACAATAGGTGTATTCCAACTTGAATCACAAGGAATGATGAATCTTGTAAAAAGACTTAAACCTGACGTTTTTGAAGACTTAGGTGCTTTGGTTGCACTATTCAGACCCGGCCCGTTGGGCTCCGGCATGGTGGACGACTTTGTTGCAAGAAAACACGGACAACAAGAAATTACATACGCTCACCCTTTATTAGAGCCTGTTTTGAAAGACACATACGGTACGATTGTTTATCAGGAACAGATTATGCAAGTATTCCAAGTTCTTGCTGATTATTCTCTGGGACAAGCTGACCAAGTCCGCCGTATGATGGGTAAAAAAGACCTTAAGACAATGGAAGAACAAAGGGGTAAATTTATTGAAGCATCTGCAAAACACAATATGACAAAAGAGGATGCCGAAAAACTCTTCAACCAGATTCTTGCGTTTGCTTCATACTGTTTCAACCGTTCTCATTCTGCAGCATATGCATTTGTAGCTTACCAAACCGCATATCTGAAATGTCACTATCCGGTAGAATACTTCTCCGCTCTTCTATCAAGTGTTTCTGATAACAAAGACCAAACGATGCTTTATATACAAGAAGCACAAAGATTAGGCAGCAAAGTTTTGCCGCCGGATATTAATAAGTCTTATTTGGAATATGCTCCTGACGGTGAAAATATTCGTTTTGGTATGGCTGCTATTAAAGGTGTCGGCGCTCCTGTTGTTGAAGCAATCATTAAAGAGAGAGAAGAAAACGGAGATTTTAAAAATATTTTTGATTTTTGTAAAAGAGTAGATGCTAAATACGTTAATAAAAAATCACTGGAAGGCTTAATAAAATCAGGTGCCTTTTCTAACATAGAAAAAAGCAGAAAACAACTTTTCGAAAATATTGAACACATCCTTGATGTAACCTCAAAAGAAGCAAAAGATAAAGCTATGGGACAAGTCAGCTTATTTGCTGCATTGGGCGGTGATGATGATTTTTCTAACGCACAATATCAACTTCAAGGCAGCGATGAAGAATATACAGATAAAGAGATTCAATTATTAGAAAAAGAATTTTTAGGATTCTATGTTACTTCTCATCCGCTATTTTCAATCAGAGATAAAATACAGTTCTTAAAAACTCATAACATCTCCGAGCTTTCAAAGCAAGATGAAGAAACTGAAGTTACAATATGCGGACTTATTGTTGCAACAAGACAAATCCCTACTAAAAAAGACCCGTCTAAATTTTTAAGATTTATTACCATTGAAGATTTAACCGGCAAAGCTGAATGCGTATGTTTCCACAAAAAATTACAAGAATTTGGCGATATTCTTGTTCAGGATGAAAAAGTTATTATTACCGGAAAAGTCCAACACAGAGGAGAAGATTCCGTATCTGTTCTAATTGATTCCGCAAAATCTGTTGATAATGCAAATATTGTAACAGTAAGCCTAAAAAAAGAAATAAAATATGAAGAGCTCTGCGGAATAAAAAACATTTTGGCAAAACATCACGGCGATGATCCGGTTATGTTCAAGCTTCCTCCTGTAAACGGATACAGTACAAGAATATTAACATCACCTATTTTTTGGGTAAGTTCAACAAACGACTTTGTTCATCATATGGAAAGCCTGTTCCCGAACGAAGTAGATATATCAATACGTTCTCTCGACCAACCTTTAGAAAGTGCAATTACTTAAACTGAACTATATGAACCTATCACATAGAACATTTTAACAAACTGTTTTATATCTGCAAAAGCCATTTGTACTTTTTCATCATATATATGACCTTCAAAGTCAATATAAAAAACATATTCTCCCAATTCTTTTTTTGAAGGTCTTGAATCAATATATGACATATTGATTTCATAAGTATCAAGTATGGTTAAAATCTTACTTAATGCACCTGCCTTATTTTCTGTTGAAAAAGTAATACTTGTCTTATCTTTACCTGTTTGTGGAGCCAAAAATTTACCTAATAAAATAAATCTTGTCTTATTATTTTCTTCATCGTTAATTTTTTCTTTTATAACGGGAACTCCATACATATTAGCACATTCAACACTTCCTATTGCTGCAATTGTTTTATCCTTTTCTGTTAAAGATTTTATACCGGCAGATGTTGATAGAGTCGCTTCTTCTATCAATGAATCAGGAAAATTTGCATTAATAAACTGCTTACATTGTGCCAATGCCTGCGGATGAGAACGAATTATCTTGATATCTTTTATTTTTCCGTATCCTAACAAGGCATGTTCTACATTCATTGTTGTTTCAGCTATAATCTTTATTCCTTCTTTCTTTAAAGAAGATAAATTGTCCAATGTCTCTCTTACTATACCCTCAATAGAATTTTCTATAGGAATAACAGCAACGATATCTTCTGAATTTTCGTCTTTTAAAGCTTTTATAACAGATGAAATAGACTTCAAATTTGTACTTACACAATTAAAATCAAATGCATCAATAAATTTGTTTTTTGCAAAATCACTATAAGAACCGTTTGGTCCTAAAAAAAGTAATTTTTTTATTTTTGTTGTATCCAGTATTT
>Ga0247611_10011308_pt1 | contig 10316 bp, 5 predicted proteins | sample 177DNAGHGhighgp2_FD_192422 | JGI IMG/M metagenome (GOLD analysis project Ga0247611, IMG submission 192422) | Sheep rumen microbial communities from Palmerston North, Manawatu-Wanganui, New Zealand - 1770 DNA GHGhigh gp2 | ecosystem: Host-associated > Mammals > Digestive system > Stomach > Rumen ... | reverse complement strand
ACGACGGCCAGCGAGCGCTTCTGCTGCATGAGCTGTTTCATGAGCTTTGAGGCCAGCATGGTCTCGGGCACGAAGCTGATCTCGCGCACCAGGTCGGCACAGATGGCCGTCTTGGAGGCCGTGAACATGTCGGAGGAGTGGATATAGCCGATGATATGGTCGATATCCTCATGATAGACCACAATCTTGCTGTGGCCGCTCTCGATGAATACCTGCTTGAGTTCCTCGATGGAGGCGGTATCCTCTACGGCATCGATCTCCGTTCGGGGCACCATGCAGTCGCGGATCTTCGTCTCAGAAAAGTCGAGGGCGTTCTGGAAGATCTTCACCTCCTCGCCTATCTCGTCTTCATTGTCGGCATTGTCGATGCTGGTCTGCACCAGATAGTCAAGGTCGACCTTCGTAAACTCGCGCTCCTCGCCGGTCTTGCTCATCCGGATGCCCACAAGTCGCAGAATTCCTTTGGAAAGGAGGGTTGCAAAGCGCGAGATGGGCCAGAGCACCACATAGCACACCCAGGCCGGAACGGCAAAGACGGTGAGCAATGTGTTCGGATTGTTCTTGAAGATGGTCTTTGGCAGAAACTCGCCCGTAAACAGGACGATGAACGTTGACAACAGCGTGTCGGCTGTGACGCGCATACCGTCGCTCAAGGGCGCAAAGAGCGTGGTGTCGAAGATACGGGCAAAGAGGATGCCGTAGATGACCAGGGCGATATTGTTGCCCACCAACATGGTGGAAACGAAATTGCTGGGATGCTGATAGAAGTAGCTGATGGCCTTCTGCGAGAGACCGTTCTTCTCACGGTCCATCTCCGCCAACAGGCGGTTGCTCGACACGAAGGCGATCTCCATACCAGAGAAAAAGGCTGAGAAGAGCATGGAGACCAAGAGCCAGACAATCAGCGACCAGTCGATGAAGAATTGTGATTCGTTCATGGGGCTATCCTCCTGTGTTTCTGGGTCTGAGGACGTACGTAAGGCTCCACTTTTATTGTGTCTTTGGGGTCTTTTGTCTCTTCCTCGTCGGTCTTCTCGCCAGTCATGTCTTCTCGTGAAAAGGCACCCTTGGAGTTGCTGACGGTATAATGCCTCAGGTTCTCGTCGCTAAGGAAATACGTGCCTTCCATCGTGCGTTCGGGCGTGGTCACACGGGAGAACACATTGGAGTAGAGCTCATGGCGGATACCGTCGTAGAAGAGTTCCTCGCTCTCGTAGTGCAGACCGTCGTTGTTGCGGATGCAGACACGGCCACGAAGATGCCAAAGCCGCTTCTGGTCGTAATACCAGGCTGTATCAGCCTGAATATGGGCTACGGTATGCAGCTGTTCGTCGAACTGCTCGAAGAACACGCCTTTCTCAAAACTCCAGCGTGAGGGGTTCTTGACGGTATTCACATCCCAGCGCTCGGTGACGATCTTGTATTTGATGACACCCGAGTCGCTGATGAGCGTATTGACTCCATAGGTGGTCATCACGGACACAGAGTCGCGCTCATAGATAGGCGCAGCAATATGCTCTTTCTGCTTTTCGCACGACCATAGCATCGTCGCCAGAAGGGCTACGACTATTATTCGACCTTCCACTTTGCGAACCATCTCTCGTTAAACGTCAGACCGATGTTGATACGGAAGGTATTCTCTTTAATCAGGTTGTCGGCTGAGCGTGAAATCCATTGGCCGCTGATATTCAGCAAGCTACGGTTGTTGTAGCCATTCATGATGGGGATGCCGAAACCAATGCTGGCTCCGAACTCCTTAGGACCTTCCTGACCATTAATATAATAATAAGGTGTAGCGTAGCCGACACCAAGACGGTAGCTGACACGCTCATAAAATCTGCGGCTCATGGCTCTGGGTGTCCACTCCATACCGGCCTTCACGCGATAGCTGTCCTTTAACAGATTGGGATAAAGCCTGTAGACACTGCCGTCGAAATGAGGGAAGTCGATACTACCCCACTTCTGCATGACGAAGTCGGCTCCGGCACGGAACGATCTGGCATGGCTGTAGCCGATACCGATGCCATAGGTGTCGGGCAGTTTCAAACCGTCGGAGATCGTAAAGACAGTTGTATCCGACTTGCTGATAGAGGCGTTTTTGCTGACAAGCAGACATTGGGGATCAGACTTCAGACTGTGACCGGGCGACCAGGTGGCACCAATGGTCAGATAGTCGTCTTTGCCAATCTTCTGATCGTATTGTATACCCAGGTCGATCTTATAGCTGCTGATGTCGGCAGAATACTGCTTGGACAGCGTGTTGATGACCGACTGGCTGCTGGTGGCGATACTACGGTTGTATTCGCCCCAGAGATAGGCCACATTGACACCGATAGACAGAGGCTTCACAATGTTCCATCCGGCACCGATATACAACTGGTGCAGACCGCCCGATCCGGAATAGGTGCTGTTGACAGTCGTCTGCAGCTCTGTCAGCGGCGTGGTTGAGGAGTACTTATAGCCAATATTGGAATAAGGCAATATGCCGAAGGAGACACCAACGTGCTTGACGACTCTGAATAAGGCGGCTACATAGTCGAAACCGCCACTCTTTCCGTTCAAGTGCTTTCCGTTCTCCTTATAGTTGGTAATCTGTCCGGAAAGTCCGGCATCGAATATCATCGACAAAGAATCGACAGAACTGTAGGAAGCGGGGTTCATGGGATTAACCTCATTACCCTTGTGCATGGCAAGTCCTACGCCGTTCATGCCTTTATTGAAACCGACGCTCTGATCGGTGAGGTCGCCAAGGCCGTACTGACTATAAGGCGAGTCGGTGTTACTCTGAGCAAAAGCCGTCGTCGCCATGGCAGCCATCACGAAGCCGGCAAGAATTTTATTCATATTTAGACGTTTATTTCTATAGAAATTCATTTCAGCGTGCAAAATTATCGAAAAAAATCGAGAAAATAGCTTTTTACTGAAAAATATAAAGTAATTTTGCATCGTGAAACAAAAAAATAGCTTTTTTAGGAGATTCTTCCTCCTTATATTGGGATTTATGGCCGTCAATCAGGTGATGGCCGAAGATAACGGAAATGACCATCTTGCGCAGTTTGACTCCATTGAAGTCAGTCTGCTGACATGCTCGCCGCATGAAGAGATCTACAGCCTCTATGGTCATTCGGCCCTGCGATGGCACGACATGCGCCAGAGCGGACCAGATGCCGGCAGTGATATCGTCTTCAACTGGGGTATCTTTAATTTCAACAAGCCCTATTTCGTGCTGAGGTTTGTTTTCGGACTGACGGATTATGAGTTGGGGCCGATACCTTTCCAGCCCTTCTGCAGCTATTACCAGCAATGGGGCAGCAGCGTGACGGAACAGGTGCTGAATCTGACTAACGAGGAGAAGATGCGCCTGAAGGCTGCCTTGGCAGAAAACTTGAAACCAGAGAACCGCATCTATCGGTATAACTACTTCTATGACAACTGTTCTACACGCCCAAGAGATATCGTTGAGAAATGTTTGAACGGAAAGTTGGAATATGCTCAGCGTGAGGATTATACGCCATCATACAGGGAGATGGTTTCTCAGTGTACGAGGAATCACCGTTGGGCCACCTTCGGCAATGATATGCTGCTTGGCATCAAGTCAGATTTTAAGACAAACATGAGGGAGCAGGAGTTCCTTCCCGAGAATCTGATGTATGACTTCGACCATGCTCAGATTTATGCAGCTGGAGCCTATCGTCCGTTGGTCAAAGAGCGCCGGATGCCTGTGATGCCTGGCGTACAGGTTATCGAGCACGACTTCCCGCTGACACCTATGGAGTGTGCCCTGATGCTGCTGGCCCTCACCCTCATCATCATGTTGATTGAAAGAAAAACCGGAAAGCGGCAGATATGGTACGACGTGTTGCTGATGACCATTCAAGGACTGGCAGGCTGCGTCTTGTTTGTCATGCTGTTCTCACAGCACCCCACCACCAGCACCAACCTACAGATTCTGTTGCTCAATCCGCTCCCCTTGTTCTTCATCCCGTCGGTTATCCGCCAAAATGTCACGCGTTGGCAAAAAGTACTGCTAATCATGACAATTCTCTACCTGATTGGCGGTATTTTCCAGCATTATGCCGAGGGAATGATGATTGTGGCACTATCTTTGCTCCTAAGAATTTGGCCGTTACAGAATTTATTTGTAACTTTGCAGCCGTTTTCTAAAAGTAAAAAGGTAAAATAGTAAAAAGGTTAATAATTAGATATGAATTTCAACAAGATTCTGAAGTCGCTTTTTGGTGATAAGTCATCACGCGACATGAAACTCATCCAGCCCTTAGTGGAGAAGGTGAAGGCCGTCTCTCCCAAAATAGAACAGCTGGATAACGATGCATTACGTCAGCGCACGAAAGAGCTCCAGCAACAGGTACAGAACTCGGCCCGGGAGCAGAAAACCCGTATCGAAGAGCTGAAGGCCAAGATCGAGGAGACGCCTATTGACGAGCGTGCCGACATCTTTGCACAGATCGACAAGATCGAGAAGGAAGTGCTGGATATCTACGAGGAGGCCCTGAACGAGGTGATGCCTGAGGTGTTTGCCATCGTCAAGGAGACAGCCCGCCGATTTGCAGAGAACGAGGAGACCGTTGTTACGGCTACCGACTTCGACCGTGAGCTGGCCGGTGACCCGAAGAAGGACTTCATTACCATCGACGGCGACAAGGCCATCTACCACAACCACTGGACGGCCGGAGGCAACGACCTGAAGTGGGAAATGATCCACTACGACGTGCAGTTGTTTGGTGGTGTCGTACTGCATCAGGGAAAGATTGCCGAGATGGCAACTGGTGAAGGTAAGACCCTTGTGGCTACCCTACCCGTCTTCCTGAATGCCCTGACCGGTAACGGTGTGCACGTGGTAACCGTGAACGACTATCTGGCCAAGCGTGACTCGGAATGGATGGGACCGCTCTATATGTTCCATGGCCTGAGTGTTGACTGTATCGACAAGCACCAGCCCAACTCAGAGGCCCGTCGCAAGGCTTATCAGGCTGATATCACCTTCGGTACGAACAATGAGTTCGGTTTCGACTATCTGCGTGACAATATGGCCATCTCGCCACAGGACCTCGTGCAGAGATCCCACAACTATGCCATCGTCGACGAGGTTGACTCCGTGTTGATCGACGATGCCCGTACGCCGCTCATTATCTCTGGTCCGGTGCCCAAGGGCGACGATCAGATGTTTGAGGAGTATCAGCCGTTGGTGGAGAAGCTTGTAGGCGTTCAGCGCCAGCTCGCTACCCAGTATCTGGCTGATGCCAAGACACTGATCAGCGAAGGAAACAAACTGGTGGAGGCCGGAAACAAGAAGGAAGGTCAGGAGAAACTCGATGCCGGATTCCTCTCGCTCTACCGTTCGCACAAGGCCATGCCGAAGAACAAGCCGCTCATCAAGTTCCTTTCGGAAGAAGGTATCAAGAGTGGTATGCAGAATACGGAGAACATCTATATGGAGAACAACAACCGCAGAATGCCTGAGTGCGTAGAGCCTCTCTATTTCGTGGTTGACGAGAAACTGAACTCCTGTGACCTGACCGACAAGGGTACTGCCTGGCTGGCTAACCAGGTGAATGACTCAGAGTTGTTCGTATTGCCCGATATCACGTCGGAGCTCTCTGCACTTGAGGCTCAGACAGGCCTCTCCGACCAGGAGCGTCTTGACAAGAAGGACGAGATGCTGAGCCACTATGCCGTACAGAGTGAGCGTGTACATACCCTCCAGCAGTTGCTGAAAGCCTACTGTATGTTCAACCGCGACGACGAGTATGTGGTGATCGACGGTGAGGTGAAGATTGTGGATGAGCAGACGGGCCGTATCATGGAAGGCCGTCGCTGGAGTGACGGACTGCACCAGGCTGTAGAGGCCAAGGAGCACGTGAAGGTGGAGGCTGCCACGCAGACATTCGCCACCATCACCCTGCAGAACTACTTCCGCATGTATCATAAACTGGCAGGTATGACCGGTACGGCTTCTACTGAGGCCGGTGAGTTCTGGGATATCTACAAACTCGACGTGGTGGAGATCCCCACGAACCGTCCTGTGATCCGTAACGACCAGGATGACCGTGTCTACAAGACCGCCCGTGAGAAATACCGTGCTGTGATCGAGGAGATTGTGAAGATGCGTAATGCTGGCCGTCCGACGCTGATCGGTACCACCTCGGTGGAGATCTCAGAGTTGCTCAGCCGCATGCTCGATATGTATGTGAATCCTGAGACCGGTAAGCGTGAGGGCATCCCCCATCAGGTGCTGAATGCCAAGCTGCACCAGAAGGAAGCAGATATCGTGGCACTCGCAGGTCAGAGCACCAACGGCAAGGGTGCCGTCACGATTGCTACCAACATGGCCGGTCGTGGTACCGATATCAAGCTGTCGCCTGAAGTGAAGGCTGCAGGAGGTCTGGCCATCATCGGTACGGAGCGTCATGAGAGCCGTCGTGTAGACCGTCAGCTGCGTGGTCGTGCAGGTCGTCAGGGTGACCCGGGTTCTTCCGTCTTCTATGTATCGCTTGAAGACAAGCTGATGCGACTCTTCGCCTCAGAGCGTATTGCTTCAGTGATGGATAAGCTCGGTTTCAAGGACGGTGAAATGATTGAGAGTCCGATGATCTCGAAGAGTATCGAGCGCGCCCAGAAGAAAGTGGAGGAAAACAACTTCGGTATCCGTAAGCGCCTGATCGAGTACGACGATGTGATGAACAAGCAGCGTACCGTGATCTACGAGAAGCGTCGTCACGCCCTCATGGGTGAACGTATCGGTATGGATATCGCCAACATCATCTGGGACCGCGTGGTGAACATCATAGAGAACAACGACTATGAGGGCTGTAAGGAAGAATTCCTGCATGTGCTCTCTATGGAGGTGCCCTTTACGAACGATGAGTTCATCAACCAGCAGCGTGAGGTATTAACGGAGAACGCCTTCCAGGCTGCCATCGGCAACTTCAGCCGTAAGACGGAGCGCATCCAGTTGGTGGCACAGCCTGTCATCAAGAATGTCTATGAGAATCAGGGACAGATGTATGAGCGCATCATGGTGCCCATTACCGACGGACGTAAGATGTACAACATTCCATGTAACCTCAAGGAGGCCTATGAGAGTGATTGCAAGACCGTGGTGAAGGAGTTTGAGAAGGCAATCCTGCTACATATCATCGACGATTCGTGGAAGGAGAACCTGCGTCAGCTCGACGAGCTGAAGCACTCAGTACAAAATGCCTCTTACGAGCAGAAAGACCCGTTGCTCATCTTCAAACTCGAAAGTGCGAAGGTGTGGGACGATATGATCAACGAGATGTACAACCGTATCTGCTCCATCCTCACGCGTGGACAGATTCCTGAGATTCAGCAGCAGGTGCAGGAAGCCGCTCCTGAACAGCGGACTCAGCGCCAGCAGTATACCGAGAGCAAACAGCAGATCGGCGAGGAACAGCTGACGGATCCTAATCAGGCTGCAGCTGCCCAGAACGATACCCGTGCCCAGCAGCCGCGTACACCAATTATAAAAGATAAGCTGCCCGGACGTAATGATCCTTGTCCTTGCGGTTCTGGTAAGAAGTTCAAGAACTGTCACGGAAAGGGAATCGTTTGAAATAAACTGCCAGAATGATGATTACTGTCAATAATCTGATAAAGAAGTTTGGTGAAACGGTGGCCAGCGACATCCCCTCTTTGACCATCAACGACGGGGATATCCTGGGTCTCGTAGGTAACAACGGCGCAGGAAAGACAACATTCTTTCGCATGCTGCTTGACCTCTTGAAACCTGATGCCGGAGAAGTGGCACTCGGAGGTATCAACCCAGCTCAGTCGGAGGAATGGAAAGCCTTCACTGGTGCCTACATCGACGAAGGGTTCCTGATTGACTTCCTGACTCCAGAAGAGTATTTTGCCTTTATCGGTAAGATTACGAACATGACTCAGGACCAGGTAGACGAACGCCTGAAGGATTTCGAGCGTCTGGCCGGTGGTGAGATCTTTGGACAGAAAAAACTAATCCGTAACCTCTCGGCAGGTAACAAGCAGAAGGTGGGTATTATATCGGCCCTCTTCAATCGTCCGAAGCTGGTGATTCTCGATGAGCCCTTTAACTTCCTGGATCCCTCAAGCCAGAATGTACTGAAGCATGTACTGACGGATTACAACCACCAGACCGGTGCCACAATCCTCATCTCCAGTCATAACCTGCAGCACACGGTAGATATCTCCACCCGCATCACATTGCTTGAGAAGGGTCAGATTATCAAGGACATGCCCAACGAGGGTGGCTCTGCCCGTACGGAACTGGAGAACTACTTCGAGACAGAAGCATAATATATCATCATTAATAGGTATTTAATAAAACTTGTGACTCATTGCAAACGAGTTGCAAGTTTTTTTATGTATCTTTGCACAAAAATTCAGAAAGATATGAAACTGTCGGAATTAAAAACTGGCGAAAAAGGTATTATCGTAAAGGTGCAGGGTCATGGCGGATTCCGTAAACGTATCATCGAGATGGGATTCATCAAAGGCCAAGAGGTGGAGGTACTGCTGAATGCGCCCCTGCAGGATCCTGTGAAATATAAACTGATGGGTTATGAGGTGTCACTCCGGCATCAGGAGGCTGACAATATTGAAGTGGTTTCGGCAGACACCCCATTGGAGGCTACAACCTTCAGGCTATCCCTGGATGACAATCGTCACGAAGACGACTATATCCGTCATGAGGCCATGAAGGAGCGTCGTACGATCAATGTAGCATTGGTGGGTAATCCCAACTGTGGTAAGACCTCGCTCTTCAACTATGCCTCTGGAGCTCATGGACATGTAGGCAATTATTCTGGTGTGACGGTTGATGCCACGGAGGCCCATGCCTCGATGTTCGGCTATGAGTTTAACCTTACCGACCTCCCCGGAACCTACTCCCTCAGTTGCTATTCACCAGAGGAACTCTATGTCCGCGAACACCTGACGGAGAAGATGCCCGACGTGGTCATCAATGTCATCGACTCCTCTAATCTCGAACGCAATCTCTATCTCACCACCCAGCTCGTCGATATGAATATTCGCATGGTGTGCGCGCTCAATATGTATGACGAATTCGAGCATCGCGGCGATAGCGTTGATATCGAGACGTTGAGTCATCTCTTCGGCATCCCGATGATTCCCACATCGTTCAAGAACGGTATGGGTGTGAAAGATCTTTTCCGCGCCGTCATCCAAGTTTATGAGGGTGCCAGCAAGTTCTCACGCCACCTGCATATCAACTATGGTCACGAGATTGAGAGTGGTATTGCAGGCATCCAGAAATACCTGAAAGCCGATGAGCATATCACCCAGCACTACTCTACCCGATACCTCTCCTTGAAACTGCTGGAACACGACAGTCAAGTGCTCGATTATCTGGGTAAGCACATGGCGGGCGAGAACCGTATGAATGACTTTCATAATCTGACGAATGCCCGTGACAAGGCATCAGCCCGAGTGAAGGAAGAGACGGGCAATGATTCCGAGACAGCCATCATGGATGCTAAATACGGTTTCATCAATGGTGCCTTAAAAGAGGCGAAGTTTAAGACTGGCACTAAGAAGGATACCTATAAGGTTACTCATCGCATTGATAGGCTACTTTCGCATAAGTATCTGGGATTCCCCATCTTCTTCCTGTTACTCTACATCATGTTCGAGACCACTTTCTCCCTAGGTCAGTATCCAATGGACTGGATAGAGGAGGCCGTGGCCTGGCTGGGTAATAGGATAAGTGAGACCATGGCTGATGGACCGTTGAAGGCGATGCTCGTAGATGGTGTCATTGGCGGCGTAGGCTCCGTCATCGTCTTCCTACCACAAATCCTGATCCTTTATTTCTTCATCTCCCTGATGGAGGACTCTGGTTATATGGCCCGTGCCGCCTTTATCATGGATAAGCTGATGCACAAAATGGGACTTCATGGAAAGTCGTTCATCCCTCTGATCATGGGCTTTGGCTGTAACGTGCCTGCCGTGATGGCTACCCGCACCATCGAGAGCCGTCGTTCGCGAATAATCACGATGATGATCCTGCCGTTTATGAGTTGTTCGGCTCGTCTGCCTATCTACATCATGATTGCCGGCACTTTCTTCTCCTTGCAATATCGGTCGTGGGTACTGCTGTCGCTTTATGCAATAGGTATTGCCGTGTCTGTCTTGATCAGCAAGATATTCTCCTCGCTGGTGATCAAGGGCGAAGATACGCCTTTCGTGATGGAACTTCCCCCCTACCGTTGGCCAACGCCAAAGGCCATCTGGCGCCATACCTGGGAAAAAGGAAAGGAATACCTGAAGAAGATGGG
>Ga0247611_10011307_pt1 | contig 10317 bp, 5 predicted proteins | sample 177DNAGHGhighgp2_FD_192422 | JGI IMG/M metagenome (GOLD analysis project Ga0247611, IMG submission 192422) | Sheep rumen microbial communities from Palmerston North, Manawatu-Wanganui, New Zealand - 1770 DNA GHGhigh gp2 | ecosystem: Host-associated > Mammals > Digestive system > Stomach > Rumen ... | reverse complement strand
AGGCGAGAATCGACTGTGCCCTGTCGTCACCGGCAACAATGATGAAGGCATTGTTGGTGTTGAAGACGTAATAGGCAGGCAGGTTGCCCTTCGTGGAAGTGTACTCGACGTGGGCGAGTGTCAAGTCGCCTGTTGCGGGAGCGATGATGCGGCCCGTTGTTGCCTGATTGAACAGGAACTGCCCAGCGGTGGCCGTTGCAGTGGCCGGGGCGACGACAGCCGACCAGGCCTGGAGTGCCGTGAGCAACAGCACGGCAAGGAAAAGGTCTCTTCTCATGGATATTATAGTTGTTAGTTGTTAGTTTTTAGTTTTTAGTTTTTAGTTTTTAGTTGTTGGTTGCCCGACCAGCGTCATTCCCGTGGAAAAAGGGGGCGGGACTGGCGAGAATTGTTTGCGCCTGTTCCGCCCCCCTCTGTTAGGTGAGCAAGTGAAATGCTGTTATCAGTCAGGGTTATTGAGCAACATGTCTATCAGGAGGGTGACATCGGCAATATCGATATCACCGTCATTGTTGACATCCTCGCAGAAGAAGCAGGAGATGTCCAGGTTCATCAGGTGGTCGATAAGCGTTGTGACGTCGGCAATGTCCACCGAGCCGTCGCGGTTGATGTCGCCTGTCTTGAAGTTATGTCCGGTTCCAGCCAGGACGACCTGCTGGGTGTTGCTCCAAGCGCTCTCGCTGCCGTCGGTGTATAGGGCCTTTACCTTGTAGAGGAAGGTGCCCTCGGCAGCCAGGTCGTTTACGGTATAGAACTTGTCGGTGATACCGGTAATCAAGCGGTAGTGTTCATCGCCCTGCTCGGCGACAGCGCGCAGCTGGCCGGGTTGATATTCACCGGCATAAATTTTGATGCTCTGGATATTGGGATAGTAGAGTTCGGAATAAATCTCAATCTTCTCACTGTCACCACAATTCAATACAAAGGTGTAGTCGGCAAAGTCGTCGGCAAACTCCATATACTTGCTGTCGATGCTGGTTTTTACCGAGATGGCCGAACTGGTCCAGCTATATGCGTTCTTGGCCCTAACGACGACGGTCACCTTGTCAAAGCCGGTGAGATCAAGCTCAGGAGAGAAGATGCTGTAAGTGCTTGAAATCGAGATGCAGCCACCTTCAAGGTAAACACCGCCATTGTAGGTCCAACCCTCGGGCATGTAGCTGGCAGCACTGCCCGATGAGGGAACTTCGCTCCAGTCGGCTTGTTCAATCAGGCCGCTGGTGGGTTTCTCTTTCACCTCGAGGGTATAGCTCTCGACGTTCTGGTCAATGGTCTTGTCGGTCCACATGGCGCGGAACGAAGTCGAGGTGGTGAAGTGCTCATAGGCAGGGAGCATCTCGGGGTCATAGACCTCGAGAGGAGCATTGGTGGCGGTACCCTTGAGGGTAACGACCTTAGTGTCGGCACCTTCGCTGGACAAGGTGAGGGTTGCCGTGTGGTTGCCAACAGCCTGGGGAGCATAGGTGACAACGATCGAGGCATCACCTGCATCTTCAAGAGCAATCGAGGTAACATTGGTGGAGAAGACGCCGTTCGGGTCATCGAGCGTGACGGTGATGCCCTGGGTCAAGTGCTGACCCTTGACGGTGATGGTGTGCTTGACGGATTGACCTGCATAGCACTCCATGTTTACCTCTTGTGAGAGGACCAGGATGCGGGGATCGGTCGAGAGACCGGGGGGCTGCAAGCCGGCGAACAGCAAGGGGAAGAAGTCATAGACCGTGACATAGTCGATCTGGAAGGCATCGAGGGCATAGTAGGAGTTGAGTGTTGAAGCCATACCGAAGTTGACGTGATACATGTCGTTGTCGGCATCATAGCCGTCGACATTGAATGCGTGTCCCATGAGCGTCATGTTCTCGCCCTCGCCCGAGGTGTCGAATGCGCAATATACCAGGGGACGGCCTGCAACGAGTTCTGACTGAATGAGTTCGCCCCACTCCTCCTCGGTATAATTAACGGTACCGTCGTCATAATCCCACTTCATCTCGATGTGGACACCCTCGTCATAGCCGAAGGTGCGGATAGCCTGCATGATCTCGGGGTATTCGGCACCACTCATAGTTGTGCCGTAGTCCATCGTCTCGGCCTGGCCCACATAGCGCAGGAAGTAAGAAATGGCGTTCTTGTTCACTTCGGGTATGCGGTCAATAGCCGACTCCGAAGTATAATCTTCGTAGCTATCCCACATGTTGTCCCAGTCAAACGTGTACTCGGGCAGCGCAGGAACCGTGATGCCGAACTCCTCACCGGTGTAGCCGGGCAGAGCGGGAGAACTGGCGGGATACTCCCAATACCTCATCACCTGGGCCAGCGAGAGAGCTGAGCAGCCCACCTTGCAGTAGTCGCGACCCACTTTAGGGCAGTACATATTATAAGGCTTGCCCTGAGACCAAGTGGTCTTGAGCAGAGGCTCTACCGACACGGTGCCACGATTGACAGCCTTTTGAACCTTCAGGCCGGGATGTGCCTGGAGATATTCAATCTGTTTCTGGAACTTGTCGAGGTACAGCTGCATGGCGTCGGGTAGATTGTTCAAGTCGGTGAGCGTCCCCTCGCCATAGACAAGGATTTCGCGGGCGCGGTCGTCACCCGAAACGATGGCAAATCCACGGTCGGTGTTGACGATGTAGTAAGCTGCCATAGCGGCATTGCTTGAGTTCTTCACCTCGTGGGTCCACTTGATGGTGGGCGCCGAGGTCATCAGGCGGCCCTTAGCCGTCTTGTTTGACAGGAACCTGGAGGCTCTGGTCTGGGCCGTTGCCAAGTCAACGTTTCCCGCCAGTGCCGACGATGCCGCAAAGAGAAGAGCGGCTAAAAAAAGTAACTTTCTCATAATCGGTAAGTTAATAGTTATTATAATGATTAATATAGTTGACTTCGCTGAGGAAAATTGTTTTTGGGCGTGCTAAGTTACAAAGAATTAGCTAATAAAAATGCAGATTTGGCGTTTTTTGACCTCTGAGAGGCAAAAACGCCAAAATCCGATAATCGTTCTATGGGGGAATTGCAGCCACGTCAGTTCACAAAGTTCACCGATACTCCTAGTTGCAGTCGTGCGGGATTCAACGGGTAATGCGGTGTGGCAAAGTAGGCCGAGCCGCTGGAAATCTTTTGGTTAAAATGCGTCCATGCCACAAAGAAACGGGCCTGTTTCATCTTGAAATTGGCATAGAGGTTCAGGATGGCAAAGTTGCCGCACTCTTGCTCCTGCTGGCTGTGGAACGTCATGGTTGCAGGGTTGTAGGCCGGGGCAAAGTACTTGGTGTAGTAGTTGCCGTCCACGCCCATCTGCACATGCAGCACGCGGGCGATGGAGAAGGTGGCGTACAGGTTGCTGTAAACTGCGAATTTGGGCAACGGCAGCACCTTCTCGTTGCTGCTGGTCTGCAGTGTTAGGCTGTTTTCCCAGTGAAAGGCCTTGAAGTGCAGGCCCTGTCGCCAGCGGGCGCTCAGCACGTGGATGGCCCCGCCATGCTGTGCTGGCAGGCCGTTTTCGTCCCAGTGGATGTAGTCGTTCAGGGTCTCGTAGCCCACATTGATGTTGGTCCATGTGAAGGGGATGTCCAGCTCACCGCCCACACGCACACGTTTTGTCTTGTCAAAGTTGTTTTTCCACACATAGTGGTTGGAAACGAAATTCTGCAACAGGTAGGGGACCGCCAGGTTCTTGAAATAGCCGTAGCCCTTGATGCTCACGGTGTCGCCCAGCATCCTGAAACGGGTGGTCACATCGCCGCTCAGGTCAATCTCGCCAGCTGCGTCACCCAGCACGCCGAATTGTGCCGTGGCGTTGTAGCGCAGCAGTGAGCCGCGCTGCTTGGTGAGCTGGCCACCCAGCCACAGCAGGTTCTGTGTAGTGCGGTGCGGCAGGATTGCGGGAACTGGCTCCAGGCCTTCGGGCAATGTGGTGCCCGTGACGGTGTCAATCACTTGGGTGTAACGTCTCACCTCGTGAGTGCCATAGACAGCGAACCCGAACTTGGCATACTTGTTAAAGCCCTCGAGCATCGACACACCCACCGTGTTGCGCAACCGCCAGTAGCTGGTGGTCTCATCGGTGCCTCCCAGTGTGAGGTAGGTGTGGTCAAAGAAAGAGGCATCCTCGCTGCCCGCACTGTTCAGGAACTGGTGCTTGGCATGCTTGAAGTCAAGTGTCCAGATGAAGCTCGTCACGGGCACATAGGTGCGGTCGATGATGGTGTCGGTGATGCTGTCGCGGCGGTAACGGTAAAACCCCACTTTGTAGCGCTGGTTCAGCCACAGCTGGCTGCCCTCGAGATGGTTGTGTGCCTCGCTCAGCAGGGTGGGAATGCTCTTGTTGTCCACGCGGGTCACACCACCTTGCACCTCGGCAGGGTCGGTAATGTAACGGTCATCGGTGATGCCGCCACTCTCCTTGGTGGTGTAATTGTAGTGGTTGAAGAACGTCTGCAGCTCGTAGCGGTCACCCATGTGAGAGCCAAACAGGCGCCAGGTGAAGTCCTTGTCGGCCTGCTTGTCATAGGATCCCTTGCTGTAGATGTAATCAATGCCGCCTCCCACCTGGGTCTTGCGGTTCACGTTGCCCGAGAACTCCAGTTGGGTGCGGTCCAGGTTGCTGTACTTGTCGCCGCCGGTGGAGTGGCTCAGCAGGGTCATGGGAATGCGCGTGTTATAGAAACGCATCGTGCCCATGTCATGCATCCAAGCCTGGATGGCGTCCTCAAAGAAGAACTCGCTGGTCACGGGGCGGTCAAAGAAGATCTGGTCCTGGCCTGGAGCGCCATAGTTGCCTGTGGTGAGCCATGCGTCGCTCACCATCGAGGGAACCATTGTGCGATGATAGTCGAGATGAATCGTGTCGATGGTGGACTGATAGTGCAAGCCCAGGGGCTCGCTCACTGTCCAGGCAAAGGACGGCTCCACCCGCTGTTTCTTGCTCTTGGCGGGCTTGGCAGTCTCTTGAATAAACTGCGCTACCGCGACATTCAATGTCGCGGTAACAGCAATCATGATGGATAAGGCCAGAATCTTCTTCATAGTGTAGTTTAGATGGTGCGCTCAACAGGCAGGACAAAGGCACGAAGACCCAGCTTGGGGGTTGCCATGTCCATCTGGTGCAACTCGTTGAGGATGGTGTCCACGCGGCGGTCGTCCACCACGGTTAGGATGGCCGAGGCAATCGAGGGCCATGCGTGGGTGGCATAGTGCGGTTCGCCTGTCTTGCTGCCGCGGCCCTGTACCTCACGCCAGCCGGTGAATCCACGGCAGTTGAGCAGATGCAGCATGTCTACAATGCGGTCATAGTAGGCCTCGTCAAATGCTATAAATATCGCTTTCATTTTTTTAGTTTTCAGTTTTTGTTTTCAGTTTTCAGTTTTCAGTTGATGGCGGATGCTGCTGACAACTGACAACTGAAAACTTTTAATGTTTATGGATTTTCTTGCGGGTGCGGCGGATGCCGGTCAGTGCAAAGATGGTGTACATCGTGGGAACGAACAGCAGGGTCATGAGCGTTGACATGGTCAAACCGCCAATCACGGCGATACCCATGGGGCGCCACATCTCACTACCCACACCGGTACCCACAGCCATGGGCACCATACCCAGGATGGTGGTCAACGAGGTCATCAGCACAGGACGCAGACGCGAGTGTCCACCATTGATCACGGCACGGCGGATGCTCATGCCGCGCTCACGGTTCAGGTTGATGTAGTCGATGAGCACGATACCGTTCTTCACAACAATACCAATCAGCATGATACCGCCAATCATCGACATCACGTTAAGGTTGGTGTGCGTTACAAGCAGGATGAGCACGATACCCGAGAAGGCGAACATGATCGAGGTCATGATGATGCCGGGATAGGTGAATGACTCAAACTGGCTAGCCATCACGATGTAAACGAGCAGGATAATGAGCAGGCCCAGCACGGCGAGGTCGCCAAACGAGTCTTGCTGGTCCTCATAGCTACCGCTCAGCTGGATCATCACGTCGGCCGGCTTGTCCATCTTGTCGATGAGCGGCTGGGCTTCGGCAATCACCTCACTCATGGCGCGGTCTTGCACAACCGTCGATACGGTGATCACGCGCTCGCGGTCCTTACGCTCGATTGTTGGCGGATAGAAGCGCTCGACAACGGTACCCACCTCCTTGAGGCGAACACCAGTTCCCATGGCGTTATACAGCATGATGTTCTCGATATCGCTGATGCTGCGGCGGTGCTCGGGGTCATACATCACCTTGATGTCATACTCCATACCGTCCTCGCGGAAGTAGCTGGCTGTCGTACCGTTGATGCGGCTGCGTAGCGCGTTGGCAGCGGTGCTCAGGTTGAGGCCGTACATCGCCAGCTTTTCGCGGTCAAAGTCCACATGGTACTCGGGCTGGTAGTCGCTGCGGCTGATGTTGATGTCGGCAGTTCCGGGAACGTTCTCAAGAATGCGTTTCAGGCGCTGGGCCACGCTATCGGTCTTGGTGAAGTCATAGCCGTAGATCTCGAAGTCAATCGTGTTCTGGCCACTCATGCCGCCACCACGGCCACCACCCACGTTAACGAGGGCGCGCTTCAGCTCGGGGTAGTTCTTGAGGTCTTCACGCATCATGCCGGCAATCTCGGTGATGCCGCGTTTGCGCTCGTTGGCCTTGTTGAGCATGATGTTCATCGAGATGATGTGGCTACCGTTGCTCTGCATCGACGCAAAGGTGTTGTCGCTGCTGGCTTGGCCCACGGTGTAGTTGAAGGACTGGATCTCGGGGTACTTCTCGGTCCATTCCTTATAGATGCGCTGGCTCACGTCCTTGGCCAGGTCAACGCGGCTGCCGATGGGCAACTCCAGTGAGACACCCAGGCGGCCGTTATCGTTGGTGGGGAAGAACTCGGTGCCGACGAACTTCATCAGGAAGAGCGAGAACACGAAGATGCCCAGGGCGGTCGCTGCAGTGATCCAGCGGTGGGCAACGCACTTGTCCAGCACCTTGGCATAGAAGTCGTCAATCTTGTCCAGCACCTTGAGGATGGGGCCATACACTTTCTTGAAAATGGTTGTGTCGGTCACGTTGAGCCTGAGCAGGCGGCTGCACAGCATGGGGGTGAGCATCAAGGCGCAGATGAGTGACAGCACCATCATGATGGTCACCATCCAACCCAGCTGCTTGAACAGCACACCGGTCATACCCTTGACCAGCGTCAACGGGAAGAACACGGCAATCAGTGTCAGTGTCGATGCCATAACTGACAGCGCCACCTCATTGGTACCGTTGACGGCAGCCTGCATGGGCGCCGAACCGCGCTCGATGTGTGTCGTGACATTCTCAAGCACCACAATGGCGTCGTCGACCACCATACCGATGGCGATGGACAAGGCCGACAGCGACACGATGTTCAACGAGTTGCCCGTGGCATACAGGTAGATGAACGACGCAATCAGCGAGATGGGGATGGTCACCAGCACGATGACGGTTGCACGCCAGCGTCCCAGGAACACAAACACCACGATACCCACAAACAGCAACGCAAACAGCACAGTCTCGACCAGCGAGGCGATGGTACTGCGGATGTTGTCGCTCGTATCGACGATGTAGCCCAACTTGATGTCGCTGGGCAGGTTCTTCTGGATCTTGGGCAGCTCTTGGGCAATCTTCTCTGAAATTTGAACCGAATTGGCACCTGACTGCTTCTGTACGATGATCATCGCACCCTTCTGGCCGTTGTTGTAACTCTCCTGGGCACGCTCCTCGAGCGAGTCGTCGATGCGGGCCACGTCACTCAGGTGGACAACGCCACCGCTGGGCGACATACCCACGACCATGGCACCCATCTGTTGCGGGTCGCTGAACTCGCCCTGCACACGCAGGGGGTAGGTCTCGTTACCGATGTCGAACGTACCGCCGGGGATGTTGCGGTTCTCAGCACCGATGAGGGCGGCGATGGTCTCGACGCTCAGGTTGTAGGCCTCCATGCGCAGGGGGTCAAGATAGACGTGGACCTCACGCTTGGGAGCACCGGCAATGGATACCGAACCCACACCATCCACACGGGCGAGCGGGTTAGCAACGTTCTCGTCAAGAATCTTATACAAGCCAGGCATACTTTGTGTGGCCTGGACCGACAGCAGCACGATGGGAATCATGTCGCTGCTGAACTTGAAGATGATGGGCGTGTTGGCATCGTCGGGCAGCATGCTCGACACCATGTCAAGTTTGTCACGCACATCATTGGTCAAGGCTTCGATGTCGTAACCGTATTCAAACTCCAGCGTGACAATCGAGATGTTCTCACGGCTGTTGGAGGTGATGTGCTTGAGGTGCTCTACCGAGTTGAGGGCATTCTCGAGCGGGCGGGTCACGTTCTGCTCGATATCCGACGCGCTGGTTCCCGCATAGCTGGTCATCACCATGATGGTGTTGGTCTCCACATCGGGGAACAGGTCGATGGGCAGGCTTCTCAACGAGAACAGACCCAGCACAATCAGTGCCACGAACACGAGAATCGTGGTTACCGGTCGTTTTACTGAACTGGAATATAAACTCATAACTGAATCTAATGTTTAAGTTTGCTAGTCGTCTAAACTTGATGGTTGGTTTACTGTAAAAATCTATAAACTCTAAACCCTAAACTCTAAACTTCAAGTTTTGCGACATGCAAAACTTGATTTACTTCTTGAGTTGTACTTTGGCTCCGTCCTGCAGGCGCGATGCACCGGCGACAACCACTTGGCTGCCGGCAACAAGGCCGCCCTTGATCTCGTAGCGGTCCTCCAGACGCTGGCCCAGCTCGACCTCGCGCAACTCGACTTCACCACCCTGGTAAACCCAAACATAGCGCACGCCCGAGCCCACCTGCTTCTGCACGGCGCGGTCAGGAACAACAACGCTGTGGGTGGTACCGTAGTTGAAGTTCACACGGGCAAACATGCCGGTGCGCACCTTGTCCTGGCGGTTGGTGATAGCCACCTCGACCTGGAAGGTGCGGCTCGTGGCATCAACCGTGGGGTGAATGAGGTAAACTTGGCCCTGGAAAGTCTCGTCGCCATAGGTGTCGAACTTCACCGTCACGGGCATGCCGCGTTTCACCTTGGGATACTCGCTCTCGTTCACGTTGACAATGACCTTGAGGGGCTGCTGCTGCTCGATGGTGAGGATGGGCAGGCCTGCGGGCAGGTCACCGGCGTCATAGTTCTTGGCAGTCACCACGCCGCTCACGGGCGAGGTGAGCACGGTGTTCTCCTGCATGGTGCGGATGGCACGGGCGTTAGCGTCATACTGTGCCTGGAGCTGATCCACTTGCTGCTGGGTGCCGCCACCGATTTTCACCAGTTCGCGGGCACGGTCCAGTTCACGTTTCAGGTTGGCCAGGGCAATCTGCTGCTGGGCAATGTTCACGTCGTCGAGGATGACTAGGCGCTGGCCACGGGCCACGCGCGAGCCCACGTCCACAAGGATGCGCTTGATGCGGGAGCCGCTGTTGGACGAGATGTTGTTGGTCTTGAACGCCTCGACGGTACCAGTGTACTCGCTGATTTGCTTGACCGCTTCCTCGCCGATGGTTGCGACCTCGACGATGGGCAGTTCTTCCTTCACTTCAACGGCTTTCTTGTCGTCTTTACTGGAACAGGATGCCAGTGCCAGCACGAGCATCGCAATCGGTAAAAATCTCTTCATCTTCATTTCGTTATGGTAGTTTATTGTTATGTTCTAAATGGGTTCACGTTTAATTTCTCACATAGTGGGTGTTGCCCAGCACATACTCCAGGTCGCTCTCGGCAACCAGGTAGTTGTAGATGGCTTGGTAATAGGCCAGGCGGGCTGCCATCAGGGCATCCTCGGTGTCACGCAGCTGGATGAATGATGCGGCGCCGATCTTGAAACTCTTCTGCATGATGTCGTTGGCTTTCTCGGCCATCGTCACGCCATTCTCGTTGCTCTCGATTTGCTTGAGGTTCTTGGCGATGGCATCGTTCTGGGTGGCCACCTGCATGTGCAGACTGCGTTCCAGGTTCTCGCGTTGCCATTTCATCTCCTCAACAGCTATCTCGGCCTGTTTTTGCTTGTAGTAACGCTGGCCTCCCTGAAAAATGGGGAAGGCAATCGACAGTCCCACGTTAGAGGCACGGCTCCAGCGAAAACCGCTCAACGGGCTGCCGTTGTTCATCGAGTGCCACATCACGCTGGCGCTACCGCTCAGGGTGGGGTACCAGGCCATCTTCTGCACATCAAGTGCCTTCTTCAGGTAGTCGGTCTGCAGGTCCAGCGACTTGAGGCTGGTGTTGTTGGCCAGGGTGGTATCGCTGCCCAGGGTGTTGCTCATCACGCGCTCATACATCTCGCCCCTG
>Ga0247611_10011306_pt1 | contig 10317 bp, 2 predicted proteins | sample 177DNAGHGhighgp2_FD_192422 | JGI IMG/M metagenome (GOLD analysis project Ga0247611, IMG submission 192422) | Sheep rumen microbial communities from Palmerston North, Manawatu-Wanganui, New Zealand - 1770 DNA GHGhigh gp2 | ecosystem: Host-associated > Mammals > Digestive system > Stomach > Rumen ... | reverse complement strand
TAATATTGGGATATTTAGATTTAAGTAAATTTGCCACGCTGGCTCGACCCAGCCATGGTGACGAAAATCACCGAGCTGACGAAGGGGGAGATCCTCGCGATGAGGGAAGAGATGTAGGCGGGGAAGAGCTCGCGGCGACCACCAGCACAAACCACGAGGAAATCCCCGGCAAAAGCGCCGCCATTCGCACATCTGCGCCCCGCGGATCCTCCCCCTTTTTTTGTGTTGTAAAAAAAAAACTACAGTTTGTTGTAATCATCTCAACTGAACATTGTTTTTTGTTTCAATAAAAATCACATATTTACATTCTTTAAAAAAAGCGTAAATTAGAATGCATATAGGACAGCTTATTAAGAAAGTTCTGGACGAGAAACATATAACAGTCAGAGAATTCGCCAAGATGGCCAACAGCGAACGCACCAACATGTACAGAATTCTTCACCGAGCGAGCATCGACGTCTCCATATTGGAACGCTATTCACGTATCCTCGACCACAATTTCTTTCAAGATTTGTCCGAAGAATACAAAAAAATCTTCCCCAAAGCCGCTGATTTGTTGTATTATTTTCGACAATTTGTTGTTTAATAAACAACTAAAAACGCCATTTCTTATTTTTTTTATTTTTTACTTTTGCGACCTTGTAAATTGCAATGTAGTATATGGTTTATCATGCTGAAAACCAACATAATAAATCATTATACTCCAGTTGCCACAGCTTTTTTTTCCTTAATAATATTATTCGACGAATTTGGAAGATAAAAAACAAATATGAAGAAGATTTTTATGCTTTTCGGAGCCTTGATGATCATGCTGAACGTGGCGACAGCACAGGACTGCCCCTTCAGGGTGAAATTCGAGGTGATCCCGGCCACATGCTACAACAACGGCAAGGTGGCCTACGCGTTAACGGACGGATCGGGCCACGTCCTCACCTCTATGCCGGCCGGGCTTTCCGAGGTCCGCGCGTACTACATCGCAGAAGGTGACACCACCAAGCATTACTCGGGGCTTTACCTGACGGACTCTATCATGGCTGCTCACGGCGGATGGGACACGCTCATCGTCGATTACGGCACCTACACCATCGGCGTGGAGGCGCTCTGCTGGGACGGTTCCACATTTGTGAAGAAAGACACCCAAACGGTGCTCACCATACCCACCACCTACACGAAGCCGTCCGCGTCGGCATTGTATGTGACATCCAAGACGCTGACCGGCTACGGCAAGCACCCGACCCTGGACTGCGACAGCACAGGGCGCGTGCAGCTCAAGATAGAGAACGGCCGCTTCCCCTACACGGTGACGGTGCGTCGGCACGGCACCACCGACACCCTCCGCACAGTGGTCTTTTACGACACCATGTACCACGGCCACGAAGAAACCCGATACGACTACTACCTGTACTATTCCGTGGACAGCCTCCCCGCGGGCGACTGGGATTTCTACCTGGTTGACGGCTGCGACTACGGCCTTCCGCGCACGGGACAGGAGGTGGAGGTGGTCAACTTCCCAACGCTGGACTATGTGGAGGTCTATGCCTCCTCCGGCAACATGCTGGACAGCAACGTAGTGAAAATCAACGCAGTGCTGGATCAGGACTACGAGTATTACACCGCACTGATGCCCTATTATGCCGAATACCGCTTCGTCTATGAGGATTTCGGTCCCACGGACTGGACTCCTTTCCCGCCGGTGCTCTCCGGTTTCCGCGCCCTGCTGCGCGACACGCTGGACAACGCGCAAAAATACTGCGACTTCTGGAGCAAGGACATCTCGCTCCAATACAGACACACCTACTGCGGCGACACGGCCGTGACGCGCACCTTCCAACTCAAGAAACCCGACGAGGCGTATTACAGGAAAGACTACTCTGACACCCGCGATTCGACACTGATTGACAACGACACCTGCACCGACAAGTGGTACTGGCACCGCTGGTATCATGAAATTTACTACTTGTACAATGACCCCAGCCATCTCACCACTCATAACGACAACGCCTACTACCGTCATCACTATACACATCCATTGACGTGGATCTATACCGACACGGAGAAGGATTCGGTCATCAAGGTGGACGTGGTGAGTTCCATCTCCTCCCATACGAGGTTATATGACACGGAAGTGGAGGCCATCTACGGCTCTTTCCGCGAATACAGCATGAGCCATCCGCTGATGCTGCCCATCCAGCGACAATTGGTGGACGCCCACGGTTGTGTCCTATACACAACCTTCGACTCCCTGCCGTACTGCTATGACGTGGGCATGCAGGTGGTGGACTGGTGGATAACCAAGTCCAATGGCGACCATTGCTGCACGACACCAAGTTCCATCAGTGTTTACGAACATTACCATTCGGAGGTGGATCCCGACGGCACCACCATCACTCTGGAAGAGAGTCCCTACAACAACCGCTATAATTTCACTGCTGTTTACAGCTCCGAGACTTACAGTTGGACGGTGAGCAGAGACAATCTGGAAAATGTGGCCAACATCAATGGAGGTTATGATGGACTTTCCATGACCCTGAGCGACTACTGCCTTCCTTCAGGCCCTTACAAGTTCAAAGTGATGACGCCTTGCGACACGTTCACATTCCGTCATGAATATTCTTTCCCGGACATATATAGCACGGAGCTCACCGAGGAGCCCGTCTTCAGCGCGACACAGCAGTGTACCGACCGCTACATCACTTACACGGCAGGCGCATACTCGCATGTGAGCCGCAACACCTCCTCCCACACAGGATTGCCCCTACCTCCGGTTTACACCACGCTGAACACCCGCTTCCAGGTGGTGGACGGACCCGTCGGCGGCTATGACGGGACACTCCACAATGTCGGTGAGAGCATCCGCATCTCCATGCCGGGACAGTATGTGGTCCGTATCGCACCCAGCTCATCTTACCAGCTGTGCGACATTGTCTCATTCTACGACACCATCGACTATGATGGTGCCACGGTGGAGTTCGACTATGCCTACGCTTTCCTGTGCGACTCGACTTCAACAGAAGGTACGGCCTACGTCAAAGGCATCAACGGCACGCCGCCCTACCGGTACACGCTGTACGACTCCCTTGACAAGCAGGGCAACATCATCGGGGACACCTTGGTGGAGAACCCCGACAATCCCGCCATCTTTCCCGACAGAGCCATGGATTCCCGCCATCAGATGTCCTGCAAGATTGAGGATGCCTGCGGTGCCTATTTCCATGTGAATTTCTACCCGCTGACTTTGGCCGATGTGCAGAAGCTCTGGTTCGACGGCGGCCTTACCGCCACCGAGACCTGTGAGGGCACCTCCATACAGGTCCATGCCATGGAGATCGCCTCCATATTGAAATATGAATGGTACAACCCGCACGACCAGCTCATCGACTCCGTCTCCTCGCCCTACATCTTCATTCCCCGAGGCTCCGAGGACGGCTGGTACAAGGTCATCATCCGCAACAGCGGTTGTCAGGACAGCATCGTGGACAGCATTCGGCTGACCGTGAAGCCCGCACCGGAAATTATCCTAAGCCAGACCGACACCGTGTGTCCTGGCGAGGAAGTGCACCTCAGCTTTACGCCCAACACCACCTTCGAGACCGACAGCATCCACTTCAAGATTGCCTTCCAGAATGAGAACGGAGTAGAGACCCGCACCTACGCCGTGGCGCCTGGCGACCCTGTATTTGACACATATATGACCTACACAAACGCGAAGATTTACCCGCTGAGCACCGACGACGGCAACTGCGACTACACCATCGCGGACGAGCACGACACCATCTATGTGAAGATGCGACCCGAAATCCTCGACGTATGCACCTTGGTCGGTTCCCGTGACACCGTGTGCTTTGGCAGCGACGCCCAGTTCGCCGCCCGCTCCACCGTCGAGCCGCCCTACACCTTGCGCTGGTACACCGACTACGAACTCACCCACCTGCTGCAGGAGGATGTCATCACCAGTGCTTCTGACACTTCGTTCTACGACACGCTTGCGCTCACGCACCATGCCGAGGTGTTCGTCACCATCGAGAAAGAGGGATTCTGCCCCACCGTTTACGGTCTGCCCACCAACACCGTGAACATGGAGACCGGAAGCACCACCATCGGCTGCGGCCAGGTGTTCCGGGTGTATGATGACGGCGGCGCCACCGGCAACTATTCCTCGGGCACCAATGTGCGCCACACATACACCACCACTGACGGCAAGCCCGTGACCATCCATTTCGAGGAGCTTGACCTTTCGGAAACCTCTCATTTGTTTGTAATCACCGGCTCTGAACTGAGCGTTGATTCTATATTGTACGACCTGACGGCGGGCAGCCCGAACCCCGGCGTAATCACCACAGACGGCAACACGCTCACGCTCTACTTCGTGCCGGGCATGAAGCCGGCAGCGGGCTGGAAAGCGATAGTTGAACACTGCCCGGGTATATCCATCGCCGATGTCTGGAGACCCAACGAGGTCACTCTCCGCGACGAGGTGTGCCAAAGCCAGACCAACACCTACGACGATCCCTACGGCGTAGTGCCGAATATAGTGGCCGACCTCGCCACGCTGAACGCGAACCTGCGAAAGGCGGGAACATACTCTTACACGGAGACTCTCCACGGCGCGGACGTGCACGGTTGTGACTCCACCGTGACGTTCATCCTCAACGTGAATCCGCCGCCACATTATGACACCACCATTGTGACCACCAACCTTTTGGGAGGCACCACGACCTGGCATGGCAACACGTACACCAAGACAGGACAATATGTCTATCAGATGACGAACGCCGACGGGTGCGACAGTCTGGATGTCCTTGACTTTATTATTCTCCAAGTGGACACCACAACGAACGACATCTGCAAGGATGACACAGCCACCTTGGGAATAAGTGTCACGACTCCTGACCTGAGCTTCAGAAGTGATTTACTGCCGCCGAGAATTGCTATCGGCGACGTGTTGTGCGATGACGGGAGTATCATAAAAGTGGATTCTTTCCTTGTCAGTGATAAAATTGCGAAAGGCGTGGTGTTTTATGTGGACAGAACAGGCATTCATGGTCGGGCGGTAGCCTTAGTGGAGAGCGGACGCCAATGGGCAAAAGACCCTAAGAGCATTTATGAAGCTGTTCATTCACTACATTGTTATTGCGATGACAACGACCCCTTTTATCCCCAATCAAATTATGCAACACTCCAAGACATGGATGGTGAGCAAAACACTTTGATGATAAAAACAACGGCAGAGAATGTGGGGGACCACAGCTTTGCGACAAATGCTCCTGCTGCATATTTTTGCTACTACTATGATCATCAAACAAAATCTGTCGGTACAACTCATTTAGGATGGTATTTGCCTTCTTTTGGAGAATTAGCTTTGCTATATTCGGCACAAGTGAATGTCAACAACACGCTATACAAATTGAATCAAGCAGGCGAAAGCAGTACCCTTTTGGGTGCGACAAAGCGTAACGCTTCAGATAGTAATTATAGTTACGGCTTATGGTCTTCCACAGAGATTCAAAGTCATTGTTGCGCAGCAAATTCCAATTTCAATTCAGGAATGTTCGAAAGTGTGTGGACAACAAAAACGAACTGGCTTATTGCACGTCCTGTTATTTCATTTTAGATAATCAAATTGTATCGTTGTAACAATAAAACACTGATATGATAAGCAAAAATATGAGAAAAGAAATAAACCATAATAGCTTTTTACTTCTATTGATTTGTATCTGCATGGGCCATAGTGTTCTTGCGCAAGAACATTATGTTGGAGAAGTATATACTTTCCAAGATGGATCAAAAGGAATTGTATGCTATGTCAACCCAAATAACGCCAGACAGGGTTGGGCGGTCGCTCTTAACGATATAGAAGGCAAGCAGGCCCTATTAACAGGAAGTATTCAAACCGACATTCGACCGAGAATCAAAATAGCCAGCCCAAACCTGGGTTCGGTAAAAAGTTGGAAGTATATCGGAAAAGAAAATTCCACGGCATTGATTTTGACTGGTCAATCGCCTGCCATCCAAAGCGTTGACTTTTCCAATGGATGGTACATACCCGACATCATTCAATTGAGGCAAATCTTTTGTTTGATACCTGCGATAAATGACGTCATCATAGCTGAAGGGGGTAGTATATCTGAAATGACATTAAGAAATCACACTTATTGGAGTTCATCCATATACTCCACTTATAAAAGCGCATATATTATACAAAACCAGTATTCCTATTATAGCACTCTCGAACTAAGAGGTCTAACAGAAAAACATTATATCCGTCCAGTTCGGGATTTCGGTTATGATGAAGCAATCGCCTACTGGCTTGATCCCTACGAAACTGACAGCTTACAGATTGCCAGTATGAGAGTGGGGCCAACCGAAGACACGACCTACGCCGCGGTGGTGGTGTTCGGCACCGACACTTTTCCGCTCACGGGAACGGTCAGAGTACACGAAAAATATGACAAGGACACACTCTACGAGACAGTCTGTTCCTCACCGCATCTTTACACCTCGGCGGTGAACCCCATCTTCAAGGACATGGACATCTCGACACCCCACGACTTCGAGCCTGTCCGACTCACGCTCCAGACCATCCACGGCTGCGACAGCATCATCACTCTGATGCTGAAAGTCAACGCTTCCTATCTTTTCACCGACAACGTAGTCGTCTGCATCTCCGACACCCCCTACACATGGCGAGGGAGGAGTTTCTCTGAAACCGGCACCTACTACGACTCGCTATCCACTGTCTGCTGCTCCTGCGACAGTGTCTATCAGCTGAATATGATCATTGCGCCTTTGCCTGAGATCAGCACTGACTTTCATGTAGGAGCATGTGAAGGCGCCACCATCACATTGTCGGCGTCCAGCACGAGTTGTTCCGACCTCACCTGGAAAAGCATCCATGAGGGGTTCAACAAAGTGTCAGGAAACGAGAGCACCAATATCGCCAGCAGTCTATCCACCCTTACCGATTACATTTCAACAGGTCAATATGTTTATCCAGTGGGCACCACCGCAATCAAAATAGGCAGTAGCAACTATGCGGGTTATATAACCACAAAAACCTTGGATTTGTCGCATGATTACACGTTGACTCTCATGTGCAAAGGCAACTACAACACCAACAATCCAAACAACGAGTATGATGCCCAGTTGCAGATTTTGGTCAACAATGTCGTTATGGAAACGCTGATTATTCCGGCGAACAAGGACAACCGCGACTATGAGCCCTTTGTCGTGAACCTCCCCGCTGCAACCTCCACCTCCACCATCAAATTACAAACCCTTTCTACGATAATTCCCGGCAATGGATGGGCTGAGAAGAGGGTGCTGATTGACGACATCCTTATCAAGGACAACACCTCTTGCTCATACGTGTGGTGGCGCGGCATTTCAGACACGGTATCGCACGAATCCACCGCCATCGTAACGCCAAACGTGTCGGCACCACTCTACGAGGAACGCTACTATGTGCAGGCCACCAGCGCACATGGCTGTAAGTCCCAAGATTCCACCCTGGTGATAAATTTGCAGTTGCCGCTCGAAGAATCGGTGGAAATCTGCTCCAACGAACTGCCTTACACGTGGCGCGACACAATCTTCGAGGAGGGAACCGCCATGAACGGTTCCTACGTTTTCCACCGCACATCTGCCGCCGGCTGTGACTCTGTGGTCACCTTGACGCTTACCATTTACGAAGTTCCTCGCGACACCGTCTATAAGATCATCCCCGAAGACGCCGTCTCAATCCTATGTGCTGATCGATCCGTCAGCAAGATGAACAGCACTCAGTATTACATACCAGTGGACAACTACTACAGGAATTCTTGCTCGCAACAGATTTTCACCTCTTCGGAAATCGGACAGTCTGGAAAAATAGACAAGATTTCTTTCAACTATGCCTATTCAAGCCCGACGACAGTGAAAAACAAGGTAAAAATCTATTTGGCGCACACCAACAAATCCACGTTTGCAAGTACCACCGACTGGATGTTGCCATCCAACATGACCTTGGTGTATTCCGGGAACCTGAACTGCTCAAAAGGTTGGAACGACTTCAATCTCACCACCCCGTTTGAATATAACGGCACTGACAATTTGATGGTGATGGTTCTTGACAGTTCCAACAGTTACAACGGTAGCTCATATACATTCTATTGCACGAACACCAGTGGCAACAAGGGGCTTTCATGGCGGAGTGACGGTGAATATTGGAGTACTTCCAAATCCGGATCATTGCAGCAAATCAGAAGCGACATCCGATTCAATGTATGCCAAAGCACTTACGATTTCGCGGACAAGACCTTCATCGTGGAGGAGCCTGGACTCTACACCATCATTGACACGTTGACGGGCAGCAACGGCTGCGACAGCATCACTGTGCGTTATCTTATCGTGGAGAAACCGCATGAGGACGAAATCTGCGACAGCACCTTTAAGCCCGACCACACCTGGGAGGACAATGTGGAGCCCTACTGCTGGAATTATAACGGCGCGTCCAACTGCATTTCGGGTATGACCACAGATGCCTACGGCTACTATGAGTTCCCTGGAAAGAAGACCATCGAAGGTGTTGAATTTGACACCATCTCCTACCTCAAGCTGACCATCAACCCGACAAGCCGCGACACCGATACTGTAAGACTGTGCATTTATGAGGAACCCACGCTGACCACATATGAGATTAACGGAGCGGACCTTACCCTCTCTATGACCGGATCCTACATGACGATAACCAACTCTGTCCCGGGTGTGGAGGTGGACACCATTGATGCCGCCAACGGCGATTTTGTGTTCAAGATGAAAACTGTAAAAGGTTGCGACAGCATCCTCACAGTGCATTTCGATCGCGTGTTCGTGCAACGCGACACCATATACAATGACATTCCCTTTGACGCCGGCTCCGTGATTTGTTCCGACCCCACCATCAGTAATCAGAACGGCACCACCTATTACATGCCTGTGAACAACTCTAACCGTTATTCCTGTTCCCAACAGATATTCACCTCTGCGGAGATTGGTGCAGCCGGAATAATCAAAAGTATCTCTTTCAATTACTACTCTTCAAATACAATGTCTGTCAAGAACAATGTAAAAATCTACTTGGCACATACAGACAAATCGTCCTTCTCCAGCAATACCGACTGGTCAAATCCATCCGACATGACCTTAGTCTATTCCGGAAATCTGAACTGCAAGAAGGGTTGGAACACCTTCACCCTCAGCAACACGTTCGAATACAACGGCAGTGACAATCTGATGGTCATGATTCATGACGAATCCAACAATCACAACGGGTCATCCTATTCGTTTTATTACACGAATGTCACCGACTACAAGAGTCTGTACTATTACAGTAACTCATATGATTGGAGTCCGACTTCGACAGATGGGACCAGAAACCGCGTGAGATATAGAAGCGATATCCGATTCAATGTTTGCTCCAACCCTGTCGAATTAGCCAATAAGACCTTCCAGGTCATGGAACCCGGTACCTATATCTTCACCGACACGGTGCCCGGCAGCAACGGCTGCGACAGCATCACCACCCGCGTCCTGATTGTGGAGGGTCCGCACTACGACACCATTTGTGTGGAAGATTTCCCAACCTACACCTGGCGTGGCAATCCGCTGCCTGCAAGCACGAATACGGCGGGATACTACGAATTCCCTGGCAAAAAGATCATCAATGGCTCGGAAGTGGACACCATTTCCTACCTCAAGCTGGATTTCTTCCCGAGCCCCGAAGTTTCGTTGGCCTCTGTGTCGGACGTGTGTCCGGGAGCTGCCGTGACACTGACCGCCACCGTGACAACTCCGACCAAGGCCGACTACACCTACGTATGGAGCGGCGATCTGACCCCGTTCACACCAGCATCCGAAACGGCGACGGCGACCAGCAGCACCACGCAGGCCACCATCCCCGATGCGCCCGCCTCCTGCGGACAGACCTATAATGTTTCCGTGAAACTCACCGACGGTAACGGTTGCGAAGCCACCGACAACACCACCGTCACCGTGAAGATTCCGGCTAAGCCGACTATCCTCACGACACTGACAGATGACAACCTAGGCTGCAACCCGACGGTGCCGACATTGGCTGTCAGCGACTTCACTGTGAGCGACGAATGCAATGCGACAGCGACAGTCAAGTTAGAGTCCGCCGAAAACGCCGCCGACTGCCAGCACACCAAGGTGTGGACGGCAACGTATGTGAACGCCTGCGGTCTCAAAGCCGATACCGTCAAGGTGACGTACACCTGGACTGAGGACACCGAGAACCCCGTCATCTCCGTGTTGACCAACAGCAACCCTGACGGCGCCTGC
>Ga0247611_10011305_pt1 | contig 10317 bp, 9 predicted proteins | sample 177DNAGHGhighgp2_FD_192422 | JGI IMG/M metagenome (GOLD analysis project Ga0247611, IMG submission 192422) | Sheep rumen microbial communities from Palmerston North, Manawatu-Wanganui, New Zealand - 1770 DNA GHGhigh gp2 | ecosystem: Host-associated > Mammals > Digestive system > Stomach > Rumen ... | reverse complement strand
GCATCAATTCATCTAAGAGCGATAAGTTGCCAGACTTAGGCTTTTATCTGCCAAAACTCGCAGCATTGCAGCATCATTCCTTGCAAGTCTTAATCAATGCCGATAGGGAGCCGAAGGTAATGGAGGATTTTGTGTCTCTTGGCTACTCTGCAAAAGATTTGGCTGCAATGAGTGATGAGAAGTTTCGTGAACTATACGAAAGAACGTTTAACCCCATCAATCAGATAGCCCTCAATATGGGCTTCGAGACTTGGAAATACTAACGACTATGGAACCAGAGAAAATCAATCATCCGTATCTGACTGCTATCAAGCGAACGGAATTATCCGTACCGACACGCTATCTTTTGCAACACGACTTGCTAAAAGGGAAAATACTGGATTTCGGCTGCGGTTTTGGTTTCGACACGGATGATTTGAAACGTCAGGGTTATGACATAGTGGGTTACGATTATTATTATCGTCCAGATTATCCAGAAGGGAAGTTTGATACTATCATATGTAACTATGTGCTAAACGTGCTGGAACCGTATGCACAAGCAGAAGTGATGATGAACGTCACGAACTTGCTTTCGCCCAAGGGGACAGCTTACTTCGCCGTGCGTCGAGACTTGACGGAAGAGGGATTCAGACTCCATGCCATCCACAAGCAATACACGTACCAGTGCAACGTGCGACTACCTTACAAGAGCCTCGTCGCTAATAAGAGTTACGAACTCTATCAATACAATCACTTCAACAAACTGCCGCGCAAGGAGGGCGAGACCTGCCCGTTCTGCAAATTGTCGCGCCGTGTTGAAATCATCTGCGAGACGGCTACGTGCGTCGCTTTCTACGACGGCTACCCCGTATCGCCCGGCCATGTCCTGATTATTCCGAAGCGTCATGTGGCAAATTATTTCGACTTGACGAACCATGAGCGAGAGGCCATGAACGTCGTGCTGCAATACGTGAAGCAGAAGGTGGACGAGCGTTTCCATCCCGACGGTTACAATGTCGGCATCAACATCGGCGAGGCTGCTGGGCAGTCTGTCTTTCATTGCCACATGCACCTGATTCCCCGCTATAAGGGAGACGTGCCCAACCCGAAGGGTGGTGTACGTGGCGTGATACCCTTAAAGCAGAGCTACTCTGCCAAAAAGCGGCTAGAGAAACCATCAACGAGCGTAAAGAATGACATAAAAATAGATGAAATATGACCAACGAGCGGAGAAATATGGAAAAAACGGGTGTGAATGTTATCCACTTAACCAAATGGTTAACATTTTCAGATAACACTATTAACCAATTAGGCCAGTGGTTAACATCAAGATGTCTCTTCGTTATCCAATTCACGGAATGGATAACATTTGACATTAAGGGCGTTTACCGTCAAGCTAAATGGTTAACGTCAGCAGTATAAGCAAAGGTAAAAAACGAGAAAAGTATGGCTTACGACAAGAATGGAAAGGCTCCTAAGGTGAAAGACCGATGGTATGGAGACCATAAATATAGACAAAGGCGCGACTTGACTCCTCGTGAGTTGAAGGGCGAGCCACAGTTTAAGCTTGACGACCTCTATATAACTCCATTTATCCGTCAGCGCCGTTACAGCGCGGATGGACTGGTATCGTATGTACCAATAGAACGTGACTTGAAGCTGACAGGCATCTGCATTATGGATGACTTTCTGCATTCGCTGACCACAGGCCATGCCGATATAGCCACATTCTGTAAACCCTACGGTGCCAGAACAAGTGACATCGACTCGATTATCTTTTTGTTTACCGGGATGCGTGGCGTTGATTTCCGCCAAGCCTACCAGTTTCGCCTCTCTGATGACCTGTTGCGCTACACCTCTCTGCCCGTTGCAGATGTTGCTATATGCAGTGGCTTCGCTTCCCGTGTCAACCTCTACTTTGCTTATCAACGAGATCTAAAGACCACACCAAGCGACAGACGGGAGAAGCTGAGGCAGCTGGGGGATGAGGGAAGGTATAAAATGGAATAAAAACATTATTAAATTTAGGAGATATGACAGGATTTATAGTTGCATTATTAACATCTGCAATTGGTGGACTTATTGGTACTTATTGCGGCTCCCGTTTTCTTCATATGCGTGAAGAAAACAAGATGAAGAATGTTCGTGACATTGCAATTGGTGCATTAAACGTGATAAAGAAGTATTCAAAGCAGTCTTATAGAAATGCTGAAAATGATTTTAATACTTCATTGTCTATAACGGAAAAGCGTATCATTATCGTAGCTTTACACAAATTGGGAATTCCAATAGGGATCCCTTCCAATGAAGTCTTTAATATTAAGAAAGTGTATTTTGTTGATAGGGTAATTGACAAAGAAGAAATAGATGGCATCATTCTTCAGATAAGCAAAGGGTATTGTGACAATTTATTCTACATTGACCCTGATACATATTTTGCAGCGAATTACACATTGTTTGCAATGAGAAATGTTGCCAAAAGATATGTAAAAGAAGTACTTGCAAATAGCAAATGTGATACTAAAAAGAAAGTTTGGTATCCTGAGAACTGGGTGTTACAATTTGGCGTCGGTGAGTATTTATTGCTAAGAATTCTTCATGAACAACTTTGCGTAGATTATATTTATGACAAAGATGGCAATGCTATCCCTGAGAAATTGGAACAAGTTATCAAAGAAATAGATATGGGTATGTGGGACAACAGTTTACAAAGCAATTACGAGATATACAAGAACGCAAAATCTCAAACAGAAATGAACAACGCTTTCCAATCCTTAGTTTCCCAGCAACAAAATGATGGAAATAATAAGGCTTCGCTAGACAAATAGATAATAATATTTACAAATAATGACTATCGAAATGGAATGGATTTTTAGCGGTATAGGAACGTCTATATTAAGTGGTATTGCAGGACTGTTTATTGGTGGGGGCATAGGCTATAAAATAGGAATACGTAACACTATTCGCCAAAAGCAAAATGCCCACGACAATTCAAGCCAAAGTCAAACTGGTCAAATAATAAATCATGGAAATAAGTAAGCAATCCCAAAATGCTGGTGATAACTCAACCCAGATGCAAGCTGGTACAATAAATAATTATTATACCACTGTAACAGGAATTGATGAGGCTCGTGCTCGCATAATTTGTCAGGAAGAATATGCTATTGCACGACAAAATTGGACAAGTGAAGCTGCGGCTATTGCAGATAGTCGTGTACATCAATTAGAGGACAGATTATTACCTAAAATGATAGCTTATGATAATACTCTAAAGTTTTTTGCAGATCCGGATTTCCAGTTTACCCTAAGACAAGCTCAAATTTCAGCAGCTTCATCAGAAAGAGAATCTGACTATGAAATGCTTTCCGAATTGCTACTTCATAGGGTAAAGCAAAGTGGTAATAGGGAAAGGGTGCTTGGTATACGTAAAGCAATTGAAGTTGTTAATCAAATTACTGATGAGGCCTTGATAGGGCTAACTATGGTATATGTAATATCAAAGTTCTTCCCTATTTCACAAGACATACAAATTGGTTTATCTGTTCTTAATGATTTGTATGGTAAGATATTAGATAATCAAAAGTTACCTCAGGGTGAGGATTGGATGGAACATTTGGATCTTTTGTCTGCTATTCGTTTGGGGACAAAAGGAATCAATGAATTTAAAAAACTTGAAGAATATATTCCACTTCGTTTATCAAACTATTTAGTATCAGGAATAGAAGAGAATTCCGAACAACATATAGAAATCAAAAGTGAATTTGAGAAATGTGGCCTTCCTTTAAATAGTATTGTACCATATCCTCTAAAACAAAACTATGTGTATCTTAATCTGACTAACAAAATAGAAGATATAGTTATTACAAAGGAGTTGGGTGGAGGTGTTACATTGAAAATGCAGCTGAATGAGCAACAGAAAAGAGCAATGGGTAATGCTATTAGTATTTTAAAGAAAGATGAATCAAGCAACATACAGTTGAAGAATAAATTGATGGAAGTATGGAACACATATTCAAACCTTAAAATGGTGAGAAGCTGGTGGAATGCTCTCCCCTGCCATTTTAATATTACACCTGTTGGTGTCGCTCTTGCCAATGCATATGCACATGGAAAAGATTCTAATATTCCCGAATTGTATTAATACAAAATATCGAAAAGGATTTCATAGATAATGTCGTAGGAATAGCATACTCTTTTAAACGATGGACACGTCAAAGCAGATACTTAAATCCTATTTTGGTTACGACTCCTTCCGTCCTTTGCAGCAGGAGATCATCAATCATGTGCTCCAACGAAAGGATGCGCTGGCGCTGATGCCGACGGGTGGAGGTAAGTCGATATGCTTCCAGATTCCTGCCTTAATAATGGAGGGAACGGCTATCGTTGTGTCGCCACTGATCTCGCTGATGAAGGATCAGGTGGAAGCATTGCGGGCTAATGGTATTGCAGCAGAGGCTCTAAACAGTGCCAATGATGAGATAGCCAATCGTCAGATTGCTGAACGTTGTTTGCGAGGTGACGTTAAGCTGCTGTATATCTCACCTGAGCGACTGATGACAGAGCTGCGGTGGATGCAGACGATGCTGAAGGTGTCGCTATTTGCCATTGACGAGGCACATTGTATCTCACAGTGGGGACACGACTTCAGACCAGAATACACGCAGTTGGGCAATCTTCATGAAATGTTCCCCAACGTGCCAATTATGGCACTTACAGCTACTGCTGACAAGATTACCAAGGCTGACATTATTGAGCAATTGCACTTAAAAGAACCGGAAATCTTTATCAGTTCGTTTGACCGTCCCAACTTGAGTTTGGACGTTAGGCGGGGCTATACAGCAAAGGAGAAACTGCGCACTATACTTAATCTGATTCGTCGCCACCATGACGAGAGCGGAATAATCTATTGTCTTGCAAAAAAAACTTGTGAGAAACTGGCGGAGAAACTTCAGAAAGAAGGTGTATCAGTAGGTGTCTATCATGCAGGACTGCCTACGGATGAACGGAATCGGGTTCAGGAGGACTTTATCAACGACCGCATTCAGGTGGTCTGTGCAACGATTGCCTTCGGAATGGATATCGACAAGAGCAATGTGCGTTTTGTGGTTCACTATAACCTGCCCAAGAGCATTGAGAACTACTATCAGGAAATAGGGCGTGGAGGTCGTGACGGACTGCCTTGTGAAACTATCTTGTTCTACAACATTGGAGATATTATCACGTTGCAGCGTTTCGCAGAGGAAAGTGGACAACGGGAAATCAATACGGAGAAACTTCAGCGTATGCAGGAATATGCCGAGTCACAGGTTTGCAGGCGGCGCATCCTGCTGAACTATTTTGGAGAGATAAGCGACAAGGGCTGTGGCAACTGTGATGTGTGCCATACCCCCCCGCAGACGTTTGATGGTACAGAACTCGTTCAGAAAGCTCTTTCTGCCATATTGAGAACAGGAGAACAGATTGGTTTCACGTTGACGATAGATATTCTGCATGGCAACTTCTCTCCGGAAGTCATGTCGCGTGGTTATAATCAGATTAAGACCTTTGCTGCTGGCAGGGATGTGCCAGTGAGATACTGGCACGACTACCTGTTGCAGATGTTACAGATGGGATTCATCGAGATTGCCTATAATGAGGACAGTCATTTGCATGTTACGCAACTCGGAAAGGATGTTGTTCACGGGAAAACACGAGTACAGTTGGTTGTCATCAGCCGTGAAGACTATAGTGTAAAAGCCCGTCGTAGTCGGATGATGGAAGAACAAGTCTCGGTTGTGACCAATAGTGGTCAGAGTGAGAACATGGAATTGTTTGAAAGCCTGAAGGTGCTGAGGAAAGAAATTGCCGACGAAATAAACTACCCCGCATTCGTCGTGATGTCTGACAAGACACTCCATGCGTTGGCAATTGATATGCCTACAACACTTGAAGCCTTTGGCAATACTTTTGGCATAGGTGAACACAAACGCGACACCTACGGCAGACGATTTATAGAGGTGATTAAGCAATTTGCACCAGCGGAAGTGGAACTTCCTATCCCAGAGGTTGCTGTAGCCCCTGTCCTTCTAACAGAGCCTAAAGAAGAGAAAAAGAAAAAGCAGAAGAATCAGATTACTATCCAAGGAAGGACATACGTTATAGATGAGGATATTTGGGAATCGATAGAATGGCGGAAGGTGCTGAAAGACATTACGGAGAGGGGGTATTGGAACTATCAAGGCCCGCTTGAAATCCATTTGAGTGATTATGTTACGCCAGAGATAAAGCATCGAGACAGGATTATCGCTATGCTATACCGCCTGTTAAAAAAGGGCTATAGCATGAATGTTGACGAGCAGAATGGCGTAGTAACTATCGCACAGAAATTCGATTACGACAAGGATGGACAAGTGGTTGAGTTTCCGTCAGGCTCGTTTGACGAGATTCTTTCACGTTTCCGTCTGTTCGTGATAAGGAACAAACGTTATCCATTTATGGATGGCGAGTATGATGAAGTTGCACTTAGGAAGTGGTATCGGGAGGTTGGTCATGGACTTGTAAAGATAACAGATGAGCAAAAAGTCCTATTTGATAACCTGAGTGTTGAGTTTGCCGACACTCCAAAACACAGAGGGCAATTAGAGAAGCTTGCAGAAAGAGATGCTCTATCGGAAAGTGATGCATTGTTTGCAAGGGAGGATATTCAGACTATTGACGACGAGGATCAAGAAGAATTACAGGAATCGGAGATTGCAGAGCAAATCGAATTGCCAGATGAGGCTGTTATAGATGAATTGCCAACATCAAAAAAGCGAAAGCCTCTCCCGAAAACCATACAAGCCACTCTTGATCTTGCTAAAGAAGGTTATTCTTTTGATGCAATTGTGTCGAAGCGTGAATTGTCTGCATTGACAATCTCGAAGCATCTTTCATTCCTTATACATCGTGGTTTGGTGAATGTGACCGACTTTGTAGATAGTTATGCATATGATGTGATTTCAGGCATTTTTGAGGAGCTACAGAAAGGCTCTACAGTAAAAAGAGTAAAGAGTAAATGCCCAGAAGGTATCAGACGTAGCACTATACGGATGGTGATGGCAGATTTGAAAAGAAAGAGACAACTGTAGGAAACATAAAATGAGTGCAGAGAGTTATAATTATCGTTTCACGTGGTTTAGTAAGAAACTGGACGAGTATGTACGTTCATCCAAATCAATGGATGAATATACTTTCCGCAGTGCATATGAGCACGACCAAGGCACTGTCCCTTTCAACTACACTTTACTCTCTGATATACCTGGTTTGTATCGAAGCAGATTGGCTCGGGATATTAAAGATTGGGAGGACTTGTCTTCACCACAAACTTTTTCCTATGTTCCACGAGCCTTATGTAATGAACGGTTCCCCAGTCTACAGAGAGCAAACTTTACTGGCCAATCTGTTTTTTATGCTTCACTCACGCCCTCGATTAACTTTAGAGAAATCGGTTTAGACGTTGTAGCTGGAGATGAGGTTTATATGGCTAAATGGAAATTTCTTAAAGGAACAACCCTCGCCTTTTCTCGCATTATTCCTCGTGAAGACTGTTCTGCGTATAATTACTTGCGCGAAAAATTTAATGTCAATGAAGAATCTGGCGATACTGCTGGAGATTACTTCGCAAAGTTAGCAAAGATATTTATGAGTACAGAGAAGGGGTCATCAAAATACCTAATTTCTGCTCTTTATGCTAATTTCGTATTTAATTTCAATCCCAAAGTAATATCTACTGGTGGAAATATAAAGCCGTTTGACGGAATTATATACCCAAGTACAAAAGTTGACGACTGTAATGCGCTCAATGTTGCTATCAGGCCTGAAAGTATTGACAGATACGCAATTCTACAGTTTGTTGTAAGGGGCAAAGTGGCAAAAGATTTGCGTACTATAGAGTATACTGATATTGGGTTCAACCATAATGGACTAATTCATTGGTATAACCCATGGATAAGAGAAAGCGACATCGTTCCGACAGAATACTTCCTTTTCGACATATTAGGCAACAAGGTCGATTCAACAAATGGCATCTTGCGTGATAAAGATGGAAAGATAGTATCAAATCCTCTTGCTGTATTTGAATATCAGAAAGACCTGTGGGGCGAAAAATACATTCGGATGATACCTCCAGAAATGAAGCCAGATATAATTATTGAGGATTTAGACGAAGCACATTTGTCATCATTTACATACAAAGGGTATGCATTACTTAGGGATGTTATTGACTGGACATTTGTTTCTTCCGATGGCGTAACTCACAACATAGGAAGGATTGGGTTCAATGTTCAAGTTACCTCATTCTATAATAGAACAGACAAGCCGAGGGGCATCACTTGGCTATGATGGGTTAAAATATAGTTATAATCAAAACGGAGAATGTCGATATGAAAATAGCAAAAGTACCACAACCATGGGCAAGTCTGGTAATGACTGAGATAATGGAGTATATAATGCCTATTCTAGACATAAGACAAGACGAAGTGATTCTGATTTATGCTGTCAGGGAAGGAGATGCACAATATGAAAAGGCTATGTCCCAAGATAAACTGGGTAAACTTGAATATAACGAGGAACTTATGGGGAATATAGAATACCCTCTACCCATCGGATGTGCAATCGGATGGGTCAAGATAGCCAACTTTAACCCAAGAACGAGAGACAGACTGTATGTCACAGATGTCCATAAGTTCGTTAACCCATTAAAAATCAATATTGCACAGATAGACAAGTCCATTCTTTCAGAACAATGTAGGGAGCATAATTACCATTCTATCACATTTGGAAATTTGAAGTTTCCGAACAAGGTTCAGAAAGATAAATATTTCTATACCAATAGTATAATACTTCCTTTGGGTGATTCTGCGTGGAAGAATTTCATTTTTGAAAAAGAAAGTATTTATCTTTATTGGTCAGAAGAATTCACTGCTCTCATAAAATGGCTTGACTCAAAATTTGATGAATTTGGCACAACAGAGTTGGATATCCATGTTGTTCTGCGACATGAGGACAAGGAGATATGGTGCGAAATGTTGAACAGAGACGAAATCGACCGGACTACAGTGACCAATATTTACACGGAAGAAGAGACAGGGAAGAAAATTATGGATATTGTAGACGTACTTAAATTTTCTTTCGACAAAGACTTTGGGCTTGAAATGGACTATATTGATGGAAAGCAAGTAATAGATGAAGAGAAGAAAAGGCTTATAGCGAAAAAAGAAGAAAACCAGACACGCAAAGAGTGGGTTCACATCATTTACACACCAATGGGGAATAAAAGATAAACAGGCTGTGGATGATGGGTTGAGAATAATCAGAAAGAGAGAATAAACTTCAAAGACGAAACGTTTTATGAGTATGAACATATACGACACATTTGACAATCTGCGCTACCATTACGAGGATGAGGTGGTGGAATTCAAGAAGGCGGAGAACAGCTTTAGTTTCGACGACTTGGGTAAGTACTTCTCGGCACTGAGTAATGAGGCGAACCTAAGGGATAAGGACTTTGCTTGGCTGGTGTTTGGTGTGCATGACAAGACGCGCGAGATATTAGGCACTTCGTACAAGAACGGGATGAAGAGCCTACAGAAGTTGAAGTATGACTTGTCGCAGCATACCACCGACCGCAATACCTTCAGGGACATCTACGAACTGGAGGTTGAGGGCAAGCGAGTGCTGATGTTTCAGATTCCGGCTGCACCGCGTGGTATTCCGATGGCCTGGCAGGGGCATTTCTATGCCCGACGTGGTGAGAGTTTGGTGGCTCTCGACATGAGCAAGTATGAGGAGATACGCAGACAGACGGTGAATGAAGACTGGACTGCTGAGGTTGTTGTAGATGCCACAATAGATGACCTCGACACGAAGGCTATTGCAAAGGCTCGCGAAGGTTATAAACAACGCTACCCAAGGCTTGCAAAGGAATGTGATGGCTGGGATGACAAGGTGTTTCTTGACAAGGCAGGTCTGACAATCGACGGTAAAGTGACACGTACGACACTATTGCTGGTGGGCAAAGAAACGGCTGCTCACAAACTGAACCATATAGCTCAAATAGTGTGGAAGTGTTTTCAGGACGGGCAGGTGTTCGGCGACATTTATACCATCCCGTTTGTCCTCACGACAACTGAATTGCTCGGCAGAATACGCAACTACCGCTTCAAGATTTATCCAAAGGATTCGTTGATACCAGCGGAGGTATGGAAGTATGATACGGAAAGTATACTCGAAGGTATGCATAATTCGATAGCCCACCAAAAATATGAGAAGAATGCAAGAATTATCGTGACTGAGAATATGGATTCGTTGAAGTTCCAAAAT
>Ga0247611_10011303_pt1 | contig 10319 bp, 9 predicted proteins | sample 177DNAGHGhighgp2_FD_192422 | JGI IMG/M metagenome (GOLD analysis project Ga0247611, IMG submission 192422) | Sheep rumen microbial communities from Palmerston North, Manawatu-Wanganui, New Zealand - 1770 DNA GHGhigh gp2 | ecosystem: Host-associated > Mammals > Digestive system > Stomach > Rumen ... | reverse complement strand
CTTTACGCCAGAAAACGGTAAAATCACGTTGGAGTTCAAGAAGCGCAGTCCTCATAAATACCAGTATGTGCTGACGGATTCCGGAGAGGGAATTCCCGAGGAGAAGCAGAGCAGTATATTTATACCGTTTGCTGAGGTGAAAGACCTCACGGAGGGAGATGGTCTGGGGCTTCCCATCTGTCGTCAGATGGCGGTGAAGATGGGCGGTAATCTGGAGATAGATCCTCAGTTCACAAAAGGTGCACGTTTCGTGCTCGAGTTGCACGCGTAACACTCGCGCGAGCCCCTTTTGCGTAAAAATTGGTAAAATAAGGAGTCTTCATAAATGAAAAAGCGGGGCAATGTCCTCGCTTTTTTGTATCTTTGCGCCCGAAAAATATGTATAAACTTTATTCAGGCACTATGAAAACTCTTGAACAGATATTCGCAGCAAAGCTGCTGAAGGTAAAGGCCATCAAGTTGCAACCCACCAACCCGTTCACGTGGGCAAGCGGTTGGAAGTCTCCTTTCTATTGCGACAACCGTAAGACACTCTCGTATCCTGAGTTGCGCACCTTCGTGAAGACGGAGATCACCCGCCTTATCATGGAACAGTTTCCCGAAGTGGAGGCCGTCGCAGGTGTGGCTACCGGTGCAATCGCCCAGGGAGCTCTTGTGGCCGACGCTATGGGATTGCCCTTCGTCTACGTTCGCTCCAAACCCAAGGATCACGGATTGGAGAACCTCATCGAGGGTGAATTGAAACCCGGTATGAAGGTGGTTGTTGTGGAGGATCTTATCTCCACAGGCGGCAGCAGTCTGAAGGCTGTTGAGGCAATACGCAGCAACGCATGCGAGGTGATAGGTATGGTGGCAAGCTACACTTACGGTTTTGATGTGGCTACCGAAGCTTTCAAGGCCGCAGATGTGAAACTCGTCACGCTGACCAACTACGAGGCTGTGGTTCAGGAGGCTCTCAATATCGGTTATATCGCAGAGAGCGATGTGGATCTGCTGCACGAATGGCGTAAGGATCCCGCTCATTGGAACGGTTAAGAGAAGGCTCGCGAAGTATGGAAAAATATGTAAGCAGTGTTCACATGGCTCCCGCGCCTGTTGACAGGGTGTTTGCCAAACTCAGTGACCTGAGTAATCTGCAGAGCGTGCAGGACCGTGTGTCCGACCCTAATTTTGAGGAAGAGCTGAGAGCTCGTGTGCCGGCGGATAAGATGCCGGATGCGGAGAAACTCAAGCAGATACGCGAATCCATCCAGCAGATGACGTTCACATCCGACAGCGTCACGATGCCTGCCGGACCTCTCGGTACGGTGACTCTGCAGGTGGTGGAGCGCGAAAACGAACGCCTTGTGAAGTTGGCTGTGGCGGGAGCTCCCATACAGGCAAATTTATGGATACAGATGCTTCCCTCCGGAGCGATGACGGCACTGAAGGTGACGGTGGGGGCGGAACTGAATTTCTTCATCAGGAAGATGGTGGAGTCGAAACTCAAACAGGCACCCGACGGAATTGCGCAGGTGCTGAGTGCGCTCCCTTATTGATACGACACGACAATGGCAAAACTCTGGGAAAAGAATTTCGAGGTCAACGCAGAGATTGACCGTTATACCGTAGGAAGAGACCGCGAGATGGATCTCTATCTGGCTCAGGACGACGTGCTGGGAAGCATGGCTCACATCACCATGCTTGAGAGTATAGGACTGCTGGAGAAGAGCGAACTCGACGTCCTGCTCAAGGAACTCAAGGCCATCTACCGGACGGCAGTCGAGGGTAAATTCGTTATTGAGGACGGTGTGGAGGATGTGCATTCTCAGGTGGAACTCCTCCTTACACAGCGTCTTGGCGAAGCCGGCAAGAAGATACACAGCGGCAGAAGCCGCAACGACCAGGTGCTGGTGGACCTGAAACTGTTCACCCGCCGTCAGTTGCGCCGCGTGGTGGATGATGTGGTGAATCTCTTTGAGGCTTTGCAGGAGCAGAGCGAGAAATACAAAGGCGTGCTGATGCCCGGATACACTCATCTGCAGGTGGCAATGCCGTCCAGTTTCGGACTCTGGTTCGGAGCCTACGCAGAGAGTCTTGTGGACGACCTCATGATGGTGGAGGCCGCCTATCGTCAGACGAACCGCAATCCGCTGGGATCGGCTGCCGGATACGGTAGCAGTTTCCCTCTCAACCGCACCATGACGACGCGTCTGCTGGGTTTCGACTCGATGGACTACAACGTGGTGTATGCCCAGATGGGTCGGGGCAAGACGGAGCGCAATGTGGCCTTCGCGCTGGCATCCGTTGCCGGCACTGTGAGCAAACTGGCGTTTGATGCCTGTATGTTCAATTCGCAGAACTTCTCCTTTGTGCGTCTGCCCAAGGAGTGTACTACGGGTTCGAGTATCATGCCTCACAAGAAGAATCCGGATGTGTTCGAACTGACTCGTGCCAAGTGCAACAAACTGCAGGCGCTGCCCCAGCAGATAATGATGATAATGAACAATCTGCCCTCCGGATATTTCCGCGACCTGCAGATCATCAAGGAAGTGTTCCTGCCGGCATTCGACGAATTGCACGACATACTTGAGATGACCACCTACATTATCAGGAAGATGGAGGTGAACGAGCATATCCTCGAGGACAGCCGCTACGACCTCATGTTCAGTGTGGAGGAGGTGAATCGCCTTGCCACAGAGGGGATGCCATTCCGCGATGCCTACAAGAAGGTGGGTCTCGATATTGAGGCCGGAAAGTTCACTCCCCGCAAGGAGGTGCACCACACTCACGAAGGCAGTATAGGCAATCTGTGCAACAAAGAGATAAAACAACTTATGGACGAGACGCTGCAGAGATTCCACTTCGAGCGGGTGGATGCAGCCGTAAAAGCTCTACTGTCATGAAAAAACTGTTTATCATAGCAATTGCAGCTATCCTGGCATCCTGTGCTGACGACGGGGAGGTGCAGAGCAAGTATGCCAGCTACCCGGCGCGTTTTTCGTATTCTCCCGTAGCCGCATGTCCTTCGCTCCAGAGAGCGTGCACGGGTTTGGGCGAATTCTGTATAGTGGACCGCCCTCTGGACCAGCAGCAGAGAATACGTGTGAGAGACAATCACGGTTCGTCTCCCGACTATATCAATCCCACCGCGCTTGGTAACTACTCGAGCATCATACTCGGACTTGGAGGTTCGCTTATTATCGGGCTTCCCAGTCTTTCCGAACTTGGTAGCGACCAGCCCGTGGTGACATGCTACGACGGCGTGTGTCCCAATTGCTACACCAGCGACCACGTCACCAAACAGCTCGTTCTCAACGAGGGTTTTGCCAAGTGCAACAAGTGTGAAAGAACCTACGACCTCAATAGTCAGGGCATCGTGACATCGGAGCACGGAGGTCACACATTATATCGCTACGCTGTCGGTTTCAACGGCACGGGTGTCTATGTCAGCAACAATTAAACGGAAATGATGATACAAGAACAACTCAAGAATGCAGCGAAGGCCGCCGTGAAAGCTCTTTTCGGCGTGGATGCTGAAGACAAGATGATACAACTGCAGGAGACGCGCCCTGAATTTGAGGGGCAGCTCACTCTTGTGGTATTCCCGTTCGTCAAGATGGCGCGCAAGTCGCCCGAGCAGGTGGGACAGGAGATGGGTTCGTGGCTCAAGGAGAATCACTCCCAGCTGGTGAGCGGTTTCAACGTGGTGAAGGGTTTCCTCAACATCTCCATCGCTCCGGCAGCATGGGTGGATTTCCTCATGGAGATACGCAAGGACGACCGCTATGGTTTCAAGCCCGTCACAGAGCAGTCTCCTCTGGTGATGATAGAATACTCGTCTCCCAACACCAACAAGCCTCTCCATCTCGGTCATGTGCGTAACAACCTCCTGGGATGGGCGCTGGCACAGGTGATGACGGCAGCCGGATGCCGTGTGGTCAAGACCAATATCGTCAACGACCGCGGTATTCATATCTGCAAATCGATGCTCGCGTGGCTGAAGTGGGGCAACGGTGAGACTCCCGAGTCGTCCGGCAAGAAGGGCGACCATCTCATCGGCGATTACTACGTGGCTTTCGACAAGCACTATCGCGAGGAGGTGAGGGCTCTCATGGCAGAGGGTATGGACGAGGAGACCGCCAAACAGGAGGCCCCTCTCATCAAGGAAGCCCACGAGATGCTGGTGAAATGGGAGCAGAACGACCCCGAAGTGCGCTCTCTCTGGGCAAAGATGAATGAATGGGTTTACGCCGGTTTCGACGAGACATACAAGGCTCTCGGTGTCAGCTTCGACAAGATATACTATGAGAGCCAGACCTATCTCGAGGGCAAGGAGAAAGTGGAGGAGGGGCTCCGCAAAGGACTCTTCTACCGCAGGGAAGACGGTTCGGTGTGGGCAAACCTCACAGCCGAGGGACTCGACGAGAAACTCCTTCTGCGTGCCGACGGTACTTCCGTATATATGACGCAGGATATCGGTACGGCGAAGCTCCGTTTCCAGGACTATCCCATCGACCAGATGATATACGTCGTTGGCAACGAGCAGAACTATCATTTCCAAGTGCTCAGTATTCTGCTCGACAAACTCGGTTTCAAGTGGGGCAAGAGTCTCGTGCATTTCTCCTACGGCATGGTGGAACTGCCCAACGGCAAGATGAAATCCCGCGAAGGTACCGTTGTGGATGCCGACGACCTCATCGAGGCGATGGTGAAGGGCGCCCGTGAGATGTCAGCCGACAAGATGAACCGTATCGAGGGTCTCACCGAAGAGGAGGCGCAGGAGATAGCACGTGTCGTGGGTCTCGGTGCCCTGAAATACTTCATTCTCAAGGTCGACGCCCGCAAGAATATGCTCTTCAATCCCGAGGAAAGTATCGATTTCAACGGTAACACGGGTCCTTTCATCCAATACACCTATGCCCGCATCCGTTCTATCATGCGCAAGTCGGAGGAAGAGTCTTCTGCCGCAGACCTTTCGGCTGCCGTGCTTTCCGACAAGGAGACAGATATCATCCAGCGTCTGGGCAACTTCCCCTCTGTGGTGGAGCAGGCTGCCGGAGACTACAATCCCTCGTGCATCGCGACATACTGCTACGAACTGGCAAAGGCTTTCAACCAGTTCTACCACGACTACAGCATCCTCCACGAGGAGAATGCCGCCAACAGGGCTCTCCGCATAGAACTCTCGAAGGCTGTGGCGCAGAACCTTCGCAACGGAATGTCGCTTCTCGGTATCGAGATGCCGGAAAGAATGTAACAGACAGAGCGGACAATGAGCGGAATGAACATTAAAGAAGCCCTCTGTGTGGATGCCGCGTGCAGCGGTAATCCCGGTATGATGGAGTATCGCGGTGTACACGTGCCGTCGGGACGCGAGGTGTTCCGTTTCGGTCCCATCAAGGGCACCAACAACATAGGTGAGTTCCTCGCCATTGTTCACGGACTTGCACTCCTGCAACAGCGCGGCCTTTCCATGCCGGTCTATTCCGACTCGGTGAGCGGTATGGCGTGGGTGCGCAACCGCAAGGCGAAGACCACTCTGGAGCGCACGGAGGAGACTGCCCAGGCTCTCGACCTCGTGGCGCGTGCGGAAAACTGGCTGAGAACGCATTCCTACAAGAACCAAGTGCTTAAATGGCAAACAGAAGAGTGGGGTGAAATCCCTGCCGACTTCGGACGCAAATGAAACGCATCGCATATATCATACTGCTGTTCCTGTATCTGCTCCTGGTGAATATCGTCGGGCGTGCGGCTTTCCTTTACTACAACCGCGACCTGTCGTTCTTCAATATGGCGGATGGCGTCAAGGCCGAACTGCTCGGCATTCCCATGGATATGGCGGTGTCATCGGCTCTTATGGCTGTGCCCGTCCTGCTCACACTGCTCTCGCTGAAGTGGGAGCGCCTGTCAATGCGTCGCACGGCAGGAGTGCTGCTCTGGCTTACGGTTTTCGTCACTGTGTGTTTCACATGTGCCGATTTCATCATGTACGAGCATTGGAAGTTCAAACTCGACGCTTCCGTCTTCGCCTATATGAGCGAACCCGGTGAGATGTCGTCTTCCACACCGGTGAGCTATCTCGTGTCCCGCATCGGACTTTCCGTTCTTGCGGCCTTTGTGGCCGGTTTCCTGGCTTTCAGGTTCACTCCCAGAAGTTTCAGCGCGCACGGCCGCCGTCATGCGAGGAGGGTGCGCGGCTGGGTGGTATGGCTCGCGGGTTTTATCGTCCTGTTGCCCTTGATTCTCGGTGTTGCGGGTGTCATCGGTGAGGGACTTGCATTCCAGAAGGTGCAGATTGCGGGTAAGAATCTCACTGTGCGCCGCAATATCTTCCTCTCCAATGCAGCGGTGAATCCCGTCTTCCACATGGCACATTCCGTGTGGCTCTATTCTGAGGATGCCGACAGGCAGTTCCGTTCGATGGATGCCAAGGAGGCAAGAGCGCTGACATCGCGTCTTTTCCCGGCAGACACAGAGGATATCACCGATACGCTGTTCACCACCACGCGTCCCAACATACTGACACTCCAGATAGAAAGCATGGGAGCCGTCTTTGTGAGGGATCTCGGCGGCAAATACGGCGAGGGTGTCAGCATGTTCTCGTCCGAGAAGGAGGTTGTCACTCCGGAGCTCTGCCGTTGGATGCAGCAGGGCATCAATTTCACCCGTGCCTACGCTTCCTCCTTCCGCACAGACCGCGGCACGGTGAGTGTTATCTCGGGTGCTCTCTCTTATCCCACCGTAAGTCTTATGATGCAGGATTCCGTGCTTGCTCTCATGGAGCAGGGCAGCGGCATTCCCGCCATTCCGTCGACACTCAGGCGCGCCGGATATTCCACCTGCTATCTCTACGGCGGTGAACCCTCTTTCATGAACAAAGGCCGCTATCTCTCTGCTGCCGGTTACGACAGGGTGATGGGCATCGAGGACATTGATGTACGCCCCGAAGAACGCGACCAGTGGGGTGCCAACGACAGTATTGCCTTCGAGCGTCTCTTTTCCTACGTCACATCCGCGGACAGGAACGAGCCGTGGTGTGTGGGCTTCCAGACTCTTTCGTCGCATGAGCCCTGGAAGGTGCCCTACGAGCGTTTCCGCGACAGGATACTCAACGCGTTCTCCTACACCGACCACCATATCGGCCGTTTCCTCGACCGTCTCAGTCAGAGTCCGGTGTGGGACAAGACCGTTGTCATCATCTTCGCCGATCACGGATATCCCTATCATCAGTTCTACGACCGTCCCGACTTCTTCCACATCCCCCTGCTCATTGTGGGCGGAGCGCTCCGTCATACGGGCAATGTGGAGACTCTCATAAGCCAGAGCGACATAGCGGCCACGCTGCTCTCGCAGATGAACATCACACACAGGCAATTCCCCTATTCACGCAACATATTCTCCTCGCGCTACGTATCGCCCTGCGTCTATGCCACCTATCCGGCCGGTGTGATGCTGATGGACGAACGCGGTTTCTCGATGTACGACCACCAGAGCGGTGTCTTCATCTCCGAGACCGATACGCTGCGTGAGAAACAGTTGAAAGCAATACTACAAGACAGTTACGAAAACCTATGAACGAAAAAGTAGCAGCAACGCTGAAGTCCTCCGAGACAGAGGACTGGCTTGATTATCATTTTGTACGTCCCCTGAGTTACTATTGGGCTGTGCTATTCGCACGCCTGGATATCCATCCCAACACCGTCACCCTCATTTCGTGGATTATCGGAGCGGGCAGTGCCTACTTCTTTGCCTTCTCCAGTTTCTACTATGACGGCTGGCACGGCTTCCTGATGAACATCATAGCCATCGTGCTTCTCATCTGGGCCGATGTCTACGACTGCACCGACGGCCAGTTGGCGCGTATGACGGGCAAGAAGAGCCAGTTGGGTCGCATCCTCGACGGAGCCGCCGGTTTTGTGTGGTTCATTCCCATCTATCTGGCTCTCGTTTACCGTTTCTATTTCCACCACAGCATTGAGTTCAGTCTCTTCGGCATCGCCGAAACGGAGCAGAACGTGCAGATAGCCACCTGCATCGTACTCATCCTCTCCTTCATATCGGGCTTCGACGGCATCGGTGCGCAGCAGCGTCTTGCCGACTACTACATCCAGATACACCTTCTCTTCCAGAAAGGCAAGAAGGGCAGTGAGCTCGACACCTCCGCCCAGCAGAAGAAACTCTACGACGAGACTCCCTGGAAGGGTAATTTCCTTTGGAAGGTGTTCCTCCACAGCTATGTAGGCTACACCAGGAAGCAGGAGAAGCAGACACCGCAGTTCCAGCGTCTCATGCATGTGCTCGCAGAGCGCTACGGCGACACCATCCCCGAGGACATACGTCAGGAGCTCCATCGGCGCTCTCTGGCCATCATACCCCTCAACGGCATGCTGACATTTAATTTCCGCACGGGTATGTTCATCATCTTCTGTCTGGCCGACATCCCTGCGCTCTACTTCATCTTCGAGAGCGTCGGCATGCGTCTGTTCACCAACTATATCAACTACCGCCACGAGCGTTTCTGCCGCGAGATAGCAGACCGTGTAGTGGCTTCAACTCCCGTTAAGTAATGACCTGGACAAAGCAGCGTATCAACAATCTGTTCTTCCTGCTCGGCGTGGCGGCCGTTGTGGTGATGCTCTTCACGTTCGATGTGAGTTTTGTCGAACTGTGGGACCATCTCTGTCATGCAGGCTATTGGCTCATCCCCATCGTCGGCATCTGGGTGGTGGTGTATGGTGTCAATGCTCTTTCATGGATGGCTGTCATCCGTGGTAATGCCGACCCCGACGAGGTACCCTCGTTCTGGCGCATCTTCCGTCTCACCATCACAGGTTATGCCCTCAACTATGCCACTCCCGTGGGCGGTCTCGGCGGTGAGCCCTACCGTATCATGGAGCTCTCGCGCGACATGACCAAGCAGCATGCCACCTCCTCGGTGATACTCTACGCCATGATGCACGTCTTCGCGCATTTCTGGTTCTGGTTCACCTCCGTGTTCCTCTACCTTGCTCTGGTGCTCGTTGGCGACCTGCCTCTCACGCCCGTGATGGCGGTTTCTCTTGCCGTCATCGTGGTTTTCTGCCTTGTGGCCTTCTATCTCTTCTCGCGCGGCTATCGCAACGGTCTTGTGATGAAGGTCATCCGCTGGGTGGGCAAGCTGCCCGGACTTGGCGGTTGGAGCGAGCGTTTCACGGAGGCGCATCGCGAAGCCCTGGAGAATGTGGACCGTCAGATAGGTGCTCTCCACCGTCAGGACAAGCGTGCCTTCTATTCGGCACTGCTTCTCGAGTATCTCTCCCGCATCATACAGTCGATGGAGGTGCTCTTCATGCTCCTTCTCTTCGGTGTCGACTGCGGAGGCGGTTTCCACGGTATCCTGCTCACCGCGCTCCATTCCATCCTGATTGTGGCGCTCACCACGCTGCTGGCCAATCTCATAGGCTTCCTGCCCATGCAGCTCGGCGTGCAGGAGGGCGGTTTTGTCATCTCCATAGCAGCTCTCGGACTCTCTGCCGCTCTCGGTATCTTCGTGAGTCTCATCTGCCGTGTGAGGGAAATCATCTGGATAGTCATCGGCATTGCGCTCATGCGCCTGCCAAGCGATAAAAAGGAATAAAAACACATAAAACTTCTACGAATATGAATTATCTTGACAGAAACGAATTCAATTTCGAACCCAGCCAGAAGGTGCTGGACGCAGTGAAGAATTTCGATGCGAAGGACCTCTGCTTCTACACCCGTATCTACGACCAGGGCAAGAAGAGCGTCATCAGCGTGCGCGTAAGCGAAATCTACGGTGTCCCCGAGGAGCAGGTGCTGCTTGCCTACGGTGGCGAGGAGATTCTGAAGAACGCCATCCACTATTTCCTGATGGAGGGCGACAACAAGCGTATCCTGATTCCCGAGTTCTCCTGGTGGTACTACAACCGCGTAGCCTCCGAGTGCGGCGGCACCTTCGAGATGTATCCTCTCTACGAGCAGGAAGACACCTTCGCCTACAATGTGGACGAGGTGATTGAATACACCAACCGCATTCATCCCCGTATGCTCCTCCTGGCTTCTCCCAACAATCCCACGGGCAACAGCCTCACTTCCGAGGAGATCGGCCGTATCATGGAGAACATACCTTCCGACACTATGGTGCTGGTTGATGAGGCTTACGCCAGCTTCATCACATCGGATGTGGACTACATCGCTCCGCTGGTGAACAGGTATTCCAACCTCATCATTTCGCGCACTCTGTCCAAGTTCTACGGTCTGCCCGGTCTGCGTTGCGGCTTCGGTTTCATCGGCAAGGGTCACGACCAGTTCCTGAGCTATTCCAACAAGTATCTCGG
>Ga0247611_10011302_pt1 | contig 10319 bp, 3 predicted proteins | sample 177DNAGHGhighgp2_FD_192422 | JGI IMG/M metagenome (GOLD analysis project Ga0247611, IMG submission 192422) | Sheep rumen microbial communities from Palmerston North, Manawatu-Wanganui, New Zealand - 1770 DNA GHGhigh gp2 | ecosystem: Host-associated > Mammals > Digestive system > Stomach > Rumen ... | reverse complement strand
GTTATTGTTGCTGGATTTGAAGAATGATATGTATATCCTGCATATGTATTTTTATAGTTTTCACCTGTCAATACATCATTAAATGTCAATCCAGTTAATGATGTGCTTTCATGTAGAACCGAATTTGTCCCATCTGCTTTTGTCCAATAATGATTTACTGTTCCTGTTAAATCTGTTCTCTTTACATATTTAACTTTAATTGTTGAACCTGAAGCAATTGTATCTGGTATTGGATTTGGTTCAGTGCTATCTAATCTATAGCCCTCATATTTATTTATTGTATTAATATTATCTTTTATTACAGTAATTATATCTGGATCTGTCACTTGAACTGTGTCTGTTACAACTTGAGTATCTCCTGGTACTATAATTCCATCTTTATAATATTCAACAGTATATGATAATTCTTTTGTAGCATTTGGATCTATTACCCATTTTGCATACAATGTTTTATCAGCTGTTGGTGTATATTCACCATTAGTATCTACTCTATTTCCAGTAGTATCTTCATCTTCATACCATCCAGCAAATATATATCCAGTTCTAGTTGGTAGATTCGTACTGCTAGCTGGTGTCCATTGTGCATAGGCTGTTATAGTTTGATTATCTTCATATGAATGAACAATATTTAAAACTTCTTGCTCATCATCATATGAATTTCCTGATCCATCCTCTGTGCAATTCCATCCATCAAATTCATAAACTACTGTATCAGTTGTATCCACTGCACCTTCATAGTTATAATCATATGTTATTGTATATTCTCTTTCAAATCCATTTGGTGTTAATGTTTTTGGTTCATCGAATGTATGAATACTTGACTCTGTACTTCCTGATGTTGCGCCATTACCATCATATGAAATCGTATATACAATTGGTCTTGCTTCAGCAGTACGTGCAAAGTTATAATCAAACATTTCAAATGAATATTGCTTAATTGAAGTTACTTCATTACAATTACATGGATTACATTGACATTGTTCAACACCACCGCAATCACAATCGGTCCATGCTCTAAATACATATCCATCTTTTACTAATGCATCAATTGATACAGTAGCACCTGCTTGATATGAACCTGCTCCATAAACCGCTTCGATTCCTAAGCCTTTATATAATGTTAATGTATAACCATTTCTTGTATAATAATAGTTTACTACAGTACTTCCATCTGGAGCTATTGTAACTGTTTGTGTAGAAGGTGCTGCATATGTTGAAGTTGGGTATACGTCAGGAGTTACTTCTGCATTAGCTTTACCATAAAGTGTTTCCGGATATACTAAATCGTAGTTTTCAGCATCATGAATTGAAGCATCCCCACCTTCTTTTTGTCCCCAATGGTTTACTATATATTGTACATCATTAGGTGTGTAGTATATTTCTATAACGTTTGATGATTCATCTCCACTAATTGTTAATGAATCAACATTACATGAATCATATGTATAACCTGTAATACCAATCACTTCGGTACTTGTGTCTATTACAGTACCCACCGTATTATTAGGAACTACTTTTTCAGGTTGTATTTCAATATTTTTTTCATTATCAATATATTTAACTGTATAATTCAAGTCAGTTCTTGGATTCCATTTTGCTATAAGTGTTAAATCAGATGTAATTGTTGTTGAAAAATCAAATTCATTATCATTTTCATCGAACCATCCTGAGAATGTATATCCCGCTCTTGTTGGATCTGTTGGTTCTGTGCATGTATTTCCATTTTTTACTAATTCATAGTATTCTGAACTGCTATCATTATGTGTATAAATATTTGATTCTTCATTCCATGTTCCACGATCTAATTGATATGTGATGGTATAATCTTTTAGTTTTAAATAAATATTTAAATCTGTTACAACATCTTCTCCATCACTGATAATGATATATGTATCACTATACATACTATCTAACTTGTATGTATCCCAGATACTTATAGGTATATACTCTCTTCCCAAATAACTATTAGAGAAAATTGTTGAACCTACTATACCATATTCAGCATATGTATAAGTTGGAGTATTACCATATGTTTCTGTTCCACTATCCATTAAATAAATATTTACAGAATAATCTCCATATTCTGAGTTATTATCATAATAGAAGAACATTTTATTATGATCTTGATTAGCTACTAATTGTAATTCTTGGAACCAATTATCTCTAACTGTGTATCCAAATATTGTTTCAGCTCTTTCACTTACTAAAGTTCCATCAGCTGCTGTTTTTAATGTTATTGTTTTTGGTTGAGCAAGATATTCAGTTGGATCAGGTGTTTCTGATCTATCATATTCTTTATTATTATATCTCAAATAATAAACTGTATAATATGCTTCATCACTTGAATCATAGAAGAAATAAATTATATTATCTTCTTCATCTTCGGCATCTAATTTTAATGTTTTAAATTGAGAATCTGCTAAATAATAAATCTCTTCACCAGCATGAATTACGTTAGCTGCTTGCTCTGTAACTGTTGAATCAAATAAAATATTCGTTACTACTTTATCATCTAAAACAGTTTCATAATTTGTATATTGATTTATGTCAGTGATTAAATCACCATTTATATCTTTTTGACCTTTTATATATTTAACTCTATATTGAACATATAAAGAATTAGACCAATGCGCTTCTAATGACAAATCGTTATAAACTTTTTGTGATTCGTCAAATATATATCTAATATTTCTTTGAACACCATCTATTTCAGCATCATAGTACCAACCATCAAATGTATAACCATATCTTGTTGGCTCTGTTGGTGGAGTCATTACTGTTGCTTCATCAACAGAATAACTATATGTTCCATCTCCATTATTTGTATATGTAGAACTTACATCGTTCCATTCACCTTCATTTACATTAAATGTAACATTATATTGTGGTGGTATCCATTTTGCATATAGTGTTAGGTTAGTTTCTAGTGTAGTATTGAAATCCATTGGAATAGTACAATCTGGGTCTTGGTACCATTGATCAAATGTCCACTCTCCTTCTCCAGGAGTCACAATTGGATATTCATTTGGTACTGATGAAGCATATGATGATAAGTCACTACCATATGGTAAACTAGTAGATAGATTTGTATCATTTTCAATAACATTCCAAAATGTTAAATCCATTGTATTTCTACTATAATAGAAATAATATGTATATACTCTATTATTTCCATTACCACTAGTTGTATTTTCATTACCTGCTTTTGTTAGATTTGGTAATTCTTTTGCACTAAATCCTGTTGATGTAGATTTAACTGTTTGTTCATATTCAGGTATTGAATCATAATAAACACCACGATATTGTCTTCTTGTTGTTGTTGCAGGTGATGTTTGGTCAAAACTTTCTACCATGTAATATAAATGAACATTATTACCACCACTTATATATTGAGCTTGGTATGTACTTGTAGAACCATTTGTAGAACTTGCTAACATATCATATGTTAAACTATTCCTCATAGAAACATATGTGCTAGTACCTGTTCCACTTCTTTTCCATCCATTGAAACTTCCAGATGATGGATTTTGAGTAAAATCTGTTGCTGTTGGCCACAAAGTACTAATATCTTGATTATACTTAGCTACAAAAGAATATTGTTGAGTTGCTGTAGTATAATTCTCACCATCCATCGTTAATCTTGCTTTAGTTCTTGCACCACTATCATTTAAGTCAAATACAAGATTGTATCTATTTCTGCTAAAATAAATATTTATTTTAGTTGTTCCATCTCCTGAAATAACTATATCTAAATTATTGTTTTGTTCTAAAGTTTTTGCACTATTATAATTAAAATATTGATTTTCATCCTCTAAAGAATTAAATCCATTTTGTATACTATTAGTCAAATTTAATGTAGACAAATTGGTTCCTGTAGTTCCAGTTTGTTCAATATTACCAATGTTTACATATGCATCACTATTAGCATATTCTTCATAATATGAAAATATGTATGTTGTTGTAGTTTCTGTCCAATTAGCTGAAATATAAATATCTTTAGCTGGCATGATACTTAATGGAGATATTGCTTCTCCCTCTAGTGAATAACTCCATGTCCAACCATTGAAATTATATCCACTTCTAGTTACATTTTCATCAAATGATATTGGAGCTCCATATAAAACCGGAATTGGATCAAAGTATGAATCTCCTGTATTTGAAGCATATATGTAATATGTATTTCTATCATAATATTGGTTTAGTTCTGCTTCACCATCTGGTAATGCTTTTCCTGATAAATCAGATTTTTCTGCATTATGGGTGAAACCTTCATAAGTTTTTAATATAGGATTAATCTTATCTCCTACATATACTGTCTTACTATTTCCATCAATAATTGTTTCATCATATTCTATACTCTCTTGTAAATCATAGCCAGATAAATCAACTTTTTGCAAATAATGATTTACTTTATATGTTGTTTGATTTGGTGTAAATAAAATAAAATATGTTACATAGTAAGTAGTATCGTCTACTTTTTTAACTTCTACATTATCAGCATTTCCCGTTTCATCATCTGCTTGGAAAGCTGCTACTGAAGTTTGATTTAATACACCATTAATATTATTTGTACTTGGTGTATAGCCTCTAATTACCGGAGTATCTAAATCATAAGTTCCGCCTTCTATTAAAGTAGTTACTTTATTATGGCTGGCAACAGCACCATTTTGGAATAAATAATTTACATTTAATACATAAACATTTTCATTTTCATATCTTGCAAAAAATACTGTATCTTGAGTAATAGTATAAGTTCCTGTACTTGAAATCCAATTTTTAAAATTAGTTGTTGATAGTTCTGGACCATTGTATTTGAATGTAAGTGTTTCATCACTAGCTTCACCATCAAGTACTAATGTGTATCCATATGGAACTTCTACACTATCTAATACCACATCTTCACCAGTATAATCGTCATATATTTCTCTAAATTCTACTGTATAAATATTACGTTCCCAATTAGCATAAAGAGTCATATTCTGATCTATTGTACCAGTTGTAAAATTCCACTTGTTGGTATAATTACTATCTGTATACCAACCTTCTAGTGTACATCCATTATGTGTGATATCAGAATCAGTTGGTTCATCGATTAAATCACCATAGCTATAATCTATATAACCATTTTCAAAATCAGAACCACTAGTCCATTTACCTCCATTAGAAATAAAACTTACTCTGTACAAATTTGTCCCATCATTTCTTTTGTTAGAAACACCTTTTAATGAATCTGTTATTACAGAATTGTTCATTACGACAAAAGTACAAGCAATAAAAATGAAAAATAATATTAAATTAGTAATTAATTTCTTCCTGTTACCCATTTTTACTCCTCAAATATAAATTACATCTAGACGTAGTTACATCTAAAATACTTAATACATTACAATGTTACCGGTTCTATTTTATATAATCAATATCACTTTTTTTCTTAACATTTTTTTAACCCAAAACCTATTAGGGATTTAAACTTTTACTGGTCCATATGTACTTTATTTCTTTTGCATGAAAAAAAAGTTCATGTAATTTTACAAAACATGAACTTTTTAAGGGATTATATGGTTTTAATGAGTTTTGAAATATTGTTGTAATATTTCATAGATATAATAGTAATCAATTCTTGAATCTTATTCATAAGAAATCTATTTTTTCCTTACGTATTTATTACTTTGTTCGATTCTGCTCTTATATATTCAAGCATGAAAATCGATTTTAAAGCTTTTTTATATCATTTCATACATAGTTATCTTTTCTTAAACATAAAAAATGCTAGTGAAACTCACTAGCATACATTTTATTATTACACAAATAGAAACTGGTCTATTTGTATTATAAACTATTTAATTATTCTTCAAAATTATTAACTGGAGTTCCATCAATAATACTATTGAATTCATCTCCTGTAATCTTTTCTTTTTCCATTAATACGTTTGCAACAGCTTCTAGCTTATCATAATGTTCTTTTAAGATTTTTCTAGCTAATTCATGTGCTTCATCTATAATAGACTTAACTTCTTCATCAATTAGTCTAAATGTTTCTTCTGAATAATCTTTGTGTTGAGCGATATCTCTTCCTAAGAATATTTCTTGATCGCCTGATCCTAATGTTATAGTACCTAATTTTTCGCTCATACCATATTTTGTAACCATATCACGTGCAATCTTTGTAGCTCTTTCAATATCGTTACTTGCACCTGTTGAGATATCATCCATTGATAACTCTTCTCCAACACGTCCACCTAATAGTGAAACAATTTGTTCAAACATTTCTTTTTTGCTCATGAATTGTTTATCTTCAGATGGTTGATACATTGTATAACCACCCGCCATTCCTCTTGGAACAATTGATATTTCATGAACTCTATCTTGCGTTGGTAAGTATGCACTTACTACTGCGTGTCCACCTTCGTGGAATGAAACCAATTTTTTCTCTTTTTCATTGATTACTCTTGATTTCTTCTCAGGTCCCATAGTAACTTTTACCATAGCATCTTCGATTTCACGCATATTGATTTCTTTTTTATTCTTTCTTGCAGCAAGTAATGCAGCTTCGTTTAATACATTCTCTAAATCAGCACCAACAAAACCTGCAGTATTTTTTGCAATAATTCCTAAATCTATATCGTTACCTAATCTTTTCTTTTTACTATGAACTTCTAATATCTGTTGTCTTGCCTTAACATCTGGAGCACTTACTACTATTTGTCTATCAAATCTTCCTGCTCTTAATAATGCTTTATCAAGAACATCAGGTCTGTTTGTTGCAGCTAATACGATAACACCTTCATTATTAGAGAAACCATCCATTTCAACTAATAATTGGTTAAGTGTTTGTTCTCTTTCATCATGTCCACCACCTAGGCCAGCGCCTCTTTGGCGTCCAACTGCATCTATTTCATCTATGAAAATAATACATGGTGCATTTTTCTTTGCTTGCTCGAATAAATCTCTTACTCTTGAAGCACCAACACCTACGAACATTTCAACAAAATCAGAACCACTTATTGTAAAGAAAGGTACTCCTGCTTCTCCAGCAACTGCTTTAGCAAGTAATGTTTTACCTGTACCAGGTCTACCTACTAAAAGAACACCTTTTGGTATTCTAGCACCCATCTCTGTATATTTTTTTGGTGATTTTAGGAAGTCAACAATTTCTTCTAATTCTTGTTTTTCTTCATCTACGCCAGCTACGCTGCTAAATGTAATTTTGTTTTTCTCACTAGGAGTAACCATCCTAGCTTTGCTTTTTCCAAATGATAGTGAATTCTTGTTAGCACTTTGTGTTGGATTCATAAATAAAATCCAGAAAAATAAAAATACTGCAAAAATTACTAATGGTGAAAAAGCACTTAGTAATGTAAATACCATTGATTCTTCATCTTGTTCTAATTTCAATTCAGAATCAACTAATTCGCTTGAAATTTGTTCCATAAAGGAATCTAAACTTGGAATATTAACTGTTTTAGTCAATTTGTTATTAGTATTAGAATCTTTATATAGCACTTTAGCACTAGTCTTGCTTGCGCTTATTTCAATAGATTCAACATTTCCACTCTTAATATTAATTAATAAATCAGAATAGCTCATCTTAGTATTAGCGCCATTCCAAATAGTGGAAAATAGTACAACAAATATAACTGCAATAATAAGCCAAGTTGCTAAAGTTTTGATACTATTTTTCAATTTGTATTCCTCCTATTAAATTAGCTTATGTACAAAGAATAACATACCATATTTTAAAATTCAATAATTATTTTTTAGCTATAAAAAAGCGTCTTATATGTGCTTACGGATTATATTTTTGTGCGAATTATTAAATTTTTATTACTTTTTTTGAATATAAATATTCTTATTTTTTAATTCGATTTTTAAATTTTTGTTAGGTGTTAAATATTTATTTCCTATGTTGTTATCACATAATCTAATAACATCTTCAATATGAACTTTTTCAAGTCCTTTTGTTGTTCCAAATAATTCAAATACCGCTTTGAATACTATTTTTTTCTTTATTACTACATCTAGCTCATTAAACTTTTTGCGATTTATGACTATCTCAATATCACTCTTCGAAATAACCAATTCATCATATAAACCATCTGAGATAGATGTTATATAATCATCATTTTCTTTAACAATATCAGCAAGTCTTATCATTGAATCTATAAAATTTGGATTAAACTCTTTTTCTATATATGGGATTACCACATTTCTAATTCTATTTCTTGTATATGTATTGTCGCTATTTGATTCATCTATTCTAGCTACAATTCCTTCATTTGCTAGATACTCTTCTATATCAGCTCTATTCTCATTTACTAATGGTCTAATATATACACCATCTTTAGGTTGAATCCCCTTTAGTCCTCCTAGACCAGACCCTCTAAATAGATTCATTAGCATTGTTTCTACTGAATCTTTCTTATTATGAGCAATAGCAATTTTATTACCATTATGAGTAGCTAATACTTCATTAAAGAAATCATATCTTACTATTCTACCAACTTCTTCTAGACCTCGTTTTTGCTCATTAGCTAATTGTTTTACATCCGCGTGTTTAACATAGATTGGAATATTATTTTCATTGCAATAATGTTGAACAAACTCTTCATCTAATTTAGCGTTTTCTCTTAATCCATGATTAATGTGGGCTGCAATAATTTGAAAATCAATAATTTTTTCATTTTTTATCTTATTTAGGACATGAATTAAAGTTGTAGAATCGGGTCCCCCTGAAAATCCTACAACTATAATATCACCATCATTTATTAAATTATTTTGTTTTATAGTATCTAATACACTATTTTCAAAATTATTCATATTAATCCTTATTTTTTACTCTTCCTCTTCTCCATAATGTCTATCTAGATTTGCAAACTTAGTATAGCTTGGTAACCATGCAAGTTCTACGGTTCCTGTAGAACCACTTCTTTGTTTTGCGATAATTACTTCGGCTACATTTTTCTTTTCAGAGTCTTCATTATAGTAATCATCCCTATATAAAAACATTACTATATCTGCATCTTGCTCTATAGATCCTGATTCTCTTAAGTCTGATAGCATAGGTCTTTTGTCCTCACGCTTTTCAGCACTACGAGATAATTGTGATAGAGCAATTACTGGTATATCTAACTCTTTAGCTAAAATCTTTAAAGATCTACTAATTTCTGCTATTTCTTGCTCACGACTTCCTATCTTTTTATTATTGCTTCCACTTATAAGTTGAAGATAGTCAATTACTACTAGGCCTATGTTTTTTTCCATCTTTAATTTTCTACATTTAGCTCTAATTTCTGTTATATTTAGTCCAGCGGTATCATCTATATAAATTGGCGCATCGGTTAATTCCCCTAGGGTTGCAGCCAATTTCATCCAATCTTCGTCTTCTATTTGACCAGTCCTTACTTTGTTAGAATCAACCAGTGCTTCGCTACATAGAATTCTGTTTCCTATTTGCTCTTTACTCATTTCCAAGTTAAAAATAACAACAGGAACTCTACCTTTGACTGCAGCATATGTTGCAATATTTATAGCAAATGCTGATTTACCCATAGCAGGTCTTGCCGCAACTATAATAAAATCCGAATTATGAAGCCCAGCTGTTTTATTATCTAAATCAATAAATCCAGTTGGTACACCTGTTACAGAACCTTTATCATTATATAATTGTTCTAATAAAGCAAATGATTCAACTAATACATCCTTAAGTTCACTATATCCTTTTGCATTTTTTGATTGTGAAAGGTCAAATACTTTTCTTTCAGCCATATCCATAATGGAATCAATATCTTCTGTTTCACTATATCCTAAAGATATCAAGTCATTAGATGTTTGAATCAATTGTCTTAATACAGATTTTTCTTCTACAATTGTTATATATTTATCAACATTGGCTGTAGTTGGAACTTTGTTTGGTAACTCAGCTAAATACTCAAGTCCTCCTACTCTATCAAAAACACCTTCATCCACTAACTCAGCTTTAACTGTAATTAAATCGATTGGTTCATTTTTTGTATATAGATTAAGAATTGCTTGATATATAGCTTTGTTATCTTCCCTATAAAAATCTTCAGGCTTTAGCTTTTCCACAGCCGAAATAACAGCATCTTTATCTGTTAGCATTGAACCTAGAACTGCTTGCTCAGCATCAACGTCATGAGGTGGTATCTTATCAATATTCATTATTTTCCTCCTATAGTTTTCCACATTTTGCTCATATTTGGTGGAAAACTAAAATCTATCCTGCTAATATCATTACCTTAACTGTTGCGTTAACACCTTCATTTAGTTTTAGTTCCACATTTGTAACTCCAGCTGTCTTA
>Ga0247611_10011301_pt1 | contig 10320 bp, 11 predicted proteins | sample 177DNAGHGhighgp2_FD_192422 | JGI IMG/M metagenome (GOLD analysis project Ga0247611, IMG submission 192422) | Sheep rumen microbial communities from Palmerston North, Manawatu-Wanganui, New Zealand - 1770 DNA GHGhigh gp2 | ecosystem: Host-associated > Mammals > Digestive system > Stomach > Rumen... | reverse complement strand
TCAAACTTTTCAGCCAACATCGATTCTGCTATCTCCGGTCCAAAGTTGCCCAGATAGATACAGAGTGCATTGCACTCCTCTTTCTCCAGGTTCTTCAGAGCGCGACGCATGTGGAGTTCACTCTCCACGATGCAAATAGGGCACTCATAGATTTCCTCAGCACCGTATTTCTCTGTGTATTTCTCTACTACAGCCTTACAGCGCCTGACTGACAGCTCTTCAGGAAAACTGTTGCGACTGACCGCAACGATTCCTATTTTTAGTTCAGGGATATTTTTCATTATGCAATAATTATTAATCCATTTCGACTAATTCTGGAATGACTAAATCCTCAGTCTCAAAATAAAGACTACCCCAAGAGAGGCCTACACCAAAGGAACAAGCAACTACCTTATTCTTTCCTTTGCGTAGTTGTTCGGCCTTTTCAGTCACCATAGTAAATGGTATACTGGCAGCACCCGTATTTCCGAAATTAATCATCGAGAACGGAGCATCATCGGGGTTAATTTTAAGCTTTTTTATAATCTTCTTAACCATGTAGAAGTTGGCTTGATGGAAGAAGAATAAATCAATATCCTCAATGGACTTGCCTGCAAACTCTAACACCGCATTAACACTCTTGGGTGCAGTTTTCATAGCAAACGAGAAAACGTCCATTCCCTTCATATCGAGATGTAAGCGGGAGCGCTTGATGTTCGTATCAAATTCAATAAGTTCAAGGCTCTTCTCAGTTACGGGATTACGACGTCCTCCGTCCGGAATCATGATTGCCTCATAATCCTTGCCCCTTGTTCCCAGTTCACACCAAATAGGAGGGGCTGATTCATCATACTCATAAGCTACAGCAGTACCAGCATCACCAATTAATGGCCACGTGGTCTTATCTGTATATGCGTCCTCTGCAGAGCCCATATTTGCATTGAGTACAAGTCCACGCTTAATGGCTCCATTCTGCAGAATGGAAAGCGCCGTTGTAGAACCATAGGAGAACGCAGTACAACCAAGAGTCATGTCAAAGCACATGGTACTCTCCTGCAATCCGAGTCTATGCTGAATCACACAAGCCGTATCAGGTTGAATATAGTCTCTTGAAGGAGAACAGAACATCAAAAGCCCAATGGACTCTTTTTCCCACCCAAGTTCAGCAATTAGTTTCTCAGCAGCCACATAGGCGAGATCAGAGCAAGCCTGTCCCTTTTTTAATACTCGACGACGTTCCACACCAATAGTAGGCATAATACGGTCTAATTCATTCTCATCGAAGTAGGGATAGTCACTGTTTTCCTCAATATCTGATGGAACACAAGCAGCGATTCCCTTCATTTTTACATTATTAATCTTTATAAATGCCATACATTCGTAATTATCTGATAGTTAATCCTCCATCAATTACAAGGTTGGTTCCTGTTACCCAAGCAGAAGCGTCAGAAAGGAGATACACCATAGCCCAAGCAATGTCTTCAGGGGCGCCAAATCTTCCCAATGGATAGCGTTCCATATCTTTCTTTAGCTCCTCATCTTGAACTGATTCATCATAAATCATCTTTGTCTGAATCATTCCTGGGCAAACCGCATTCACTCGTACTTTTTTAGAGGCCAGTTCTAAAGCAGCAACCTTGACAAAAGCGCTCAACGCCCCCTTGCTAGCGGAATATGCGCCTATTCCTGTAGCTACAGCACCGAGACCTGCCATTGAACTGGTAAAGACAACAGATGCTCCAATATTGAACTTTTTCTTCTTTGCCAGTTCTTTTAACAAAAGAATTGGTGTAAGCGTATTAACCTGGAATATCTCATGAAGGTCGTGTTCCTTAATAAATGATATTGGACATATCTTGTTTGTCCCAGCATTACTGATAAGACCATCAAGGCAAGGAACAGTACTTACAAACTCTTTTATATCACCTGATTCATACAAATCAAAAGGAATGGCCTGGTGGCCCTCTCCATCAAGCGAAGCCAAAGTTTCGTTTAGGCGTTGAACGTTTCTTCCAGTAAGGATAATTTTAGCGCCTAACCGGGAACACTCTACGGCGGCAGCTTTTCCAATGCCTGAAGATGCTCCGGTTATCAGTACCGTCTTTCCCGTAAGTGAAAAAGGATTATACATACAATCCTTTATGCTTTAGCCTTAACAGCATTAAATAAATCTTCTACGGTTACTGAGTTGCGAATATCATCTCCTTTAATGGTGATATCGTACTCTTCGTCAACCATAGCTATAACACTCAGAGCGACCAACGAAGACCAGTCATCCAATTCCTTGAAAACGGTTTCAGCTTTGATTTCAGAGGGATTAATGTCATCAAACTGATCTGCGAAATTCTTAATAAATTCTTTTAATTCCATAATTTACAATGATTTAATAATATTAATACTTAAAAATTTTTGCAGGATTTCCAATATAAGTGTTACCATCTTTGGGCTTAGTTAGTAGAACTGCACCAGCACCAAGGCGTACATTATTTCCAATCTTTATCTGTTGTAGAATGATTGAACCGACTCCTATTAAATTGCTATCACCGATGCTCACTTCTCCAGAAACACACACGGAGGGCATAATAACATTATAGTTACCAACAACATCATCATGGCCCAAAGTAATGTTGCCATTAAAAACATTGAAATTGCCTATTTTAATATCGCAAGTACAACTACAGCCCCTATTGATGATATTCCCTATACCAATTTCAATAGTCGAAGCATCATACATATTAAAATCAGGATAGATGATATTAGGAAACTCAATATTGCTATTATTTATTCTTTCTTTTACTCCCTTAAGTGAGAAAGGGTTTCCTATCGCAATAGCAAGATCAAGCGGAGTCATCCAATTATTCAATTCTGAAATACCTCCAAGAACGGTTCCATGATGTGATATTTGCGTACCTTTCTTTACACCATCATCAAAAAAACCGACTAAATTCCATCTGTTCTCTATTTTGTTTATAATGTTGATGATAGACGCTACTTCACGGCCAAAACCGCCAGCTCCAAAAACTGCAATATCTTTCATAATTTCTAATTACTTCCATTAAACGCTTCCATTGTCGCCGATGTTGCAGAATTAATATCCTTCCGCATCAGTACATTTTTGAAGGTTATGAATATCACTTTAATATCAGTCCATAATGTACAATGATCTACATACCAGACATCGAGTTTGAATTTCTCTTTCCAACTGATGGCATTTCTTCCATGGCATTGCGCCCATCCAGATATTCCAGGTCTCACCTCATGCCTGCGCATCTGTTCAGGCGAATAGAGAGGTAAATATTTTACTAGAAGGGGGCGGGGGCCTATCAAAGCCATATCTCCCTTTAATACGTTAATAAGCTGTGGTAATTCATCAATACTCGTTGAACGAACAAAACGGCCTACTTGTGTCAGCCGCTGTGCATCTGGCAGAAGATTACCATCAGAATCTCGTTCGTCGGTCATGGTCTTAAACTTAATGACCTTGAATATCTTGGTGTTCTTACCAGGACGTTCTTGGAAGAAAAAAGCGCCTGCACCCTTGTTGGCAAAGTGTAACCAGATAGTAACGACTAAAAGAACGGGGCTAATACATATTAATGCTATCAACGAAATACAAAAATCAAATAAACGTTTAAAAAAATGTTTGTACATAAAATAACGAAAACTATTATACCCACCCGGATGAAACAACTTCCACATTGTTCACACCCATAAAGTCTTTTATATTAAAAGTTAACACAGATATCTCACCCCTTTAACAATGAATTGAATCATGGACATGCTCTTTTACCCACAATACACCAATGCAGATAGTTTATACTAAAAGATCAATAAGTTCGTTGATACGATTTCTAACAGTCAATTCAGACTTGCAACTTGTTTTTTGCTCATATCTCTTTACAGCTTCGACTATACTTTCAGCAAAATAAGGATTGAAGACCTCCGAAGGCTTACAAATGGAATGTACATATGGGAGATCTGATCCAATTACATCACATCCCGCTGTTATAGCTTCAATGATACCTAGGCCGAGACTTTCATTGTGCGAAGGGTAAATAATTGCTTTTGACTTTTTAAACAAATCGCATACCTCATCGAACGGCACAAAGCCATGATTTATCACATTTACTCCCTCTTCCTTGGCTTTCTTCAGTTCATTAGCGATTGGGCAATCCTCTGGAACCGTCAAATGTAATGTCTTGTAGAGTCCTTTGCCATGCAATATCTTCCACGCTTCAAGCAACTCTTCATGACCTTTGGCTCCCGTATAATTCGAGATATATACGTAGTCATCGCCATGTGAAACATTTGCCAAAGAAACTAATTCCTGAGGAAGTTCGTAGAAAGGCATCAACTTCACTCTCTCAGGTTTCTCATCCAAATGCTTCACTAGTTCATTCGCCGTATTTAGAGTCTGAACCAACCAAAAATCGGTATTTTTTTTATAATGCCTAAATATCTCTCGCTTTAACCATGACTTCATTTTTTGAAAGAGAGAATGAGTCTCTGCAAGAGTCAATAAATTTATATTATGGAAATAGGTATATACCGGTACGTCATTTTTTATAGGTGCTGGAATATTCCCGAAACAAAGCACCGAAGAGAAATGGTTATATTTTGACTTGTAGAACTTCTTTCTTTCCCACAAAGAGGCGGGCATATATCGAACATGCGTACATTCATCGAACTTTCCCTGACAACGAGCATCTGCAAGCAAATAGAAATCAATCTGCTGTTTATGGAGTTCTCGTACCAAATACTCCAAAAGTCGTAATCCTCCGCTGTTGTTAATATATAATGAATCTAGAAGAATCATTCTCTTATCAGTCAACTTACAAACTGTTGTTTAATTAGTCTTTTTCGAAAGAAACGAGATGTACTATTCAGCATACACTTAAATTCAAAAGGTGATGAAAATTGAACGCAATTACGACAAATCATTCCTTTTTCCTCTTCATCGTAATATCCACCTAAGATAGATGAATAAATCTTTGAATATCCAGATTTTTTACTTTCCTCATAAACCAATCTTGAGAATCGACCCATAGGATAACATATAGAATTAAAAGAATGACCAAAGGTAGTCTCAAGCCTCTCTTTGCTGTCTCTCAATTCATGCTCAAGATCTTTCACATCAAAAGTTGTCAAATCTTTATGTGACCATGTATGGCTTTCAAAATTAAACCCCATCTCCTCAAGCTCTAAAATTTGCTCTTTCTTTAAATAGCCTTCAGACCCTATCAGTTCAACTGCGATAAAAATCGTAGGATAGATTTTCTGCTCAACAAAATAGTCTTTATACTCATATATCCCCTTCCACCCGTCATCAAAACATACCATTACTTCTTTCTGTCTTTGAGTAATCTTTGGAACGATTTGGTAACCATCTTTTCTAATGATATCAATATGCTTCTTAAACAGATTGAAATCCGTCCCCATATCGGTATACTTTAATCCAAGATCATGATAATAGATGACCTTGCTATTGTCGTTCCTGTGAAAAAGATAAGCAAAAAAATATATTAATAATTTAAATACAGACAGCATAATTGCAATTGATATTATTAGAATGTATCTATATCTAAAGAAGAAATCGCCCAGTTCAATGGGTTTTCTGCAATTTTTTTCATTTCTTCCGTTTCAACTCGGGTTCCATGATATAGGTATTTCTGTCTCGGATTATGCCAAAATCCTGATTTTTTATAGTAAGAAAACAGGGGGTGGCCTAATGATACCATTACCATTATAATGTCTGGACTAAGTCGCTTTTTTATTTCTTTCATCATCTCTTTGAAATTAGATGGGCAATAGTCTTTCAAGAAAATTTCTCCTATCTCTATTACATTGAGTCTTTCCCTTTTTCCTTTTTTATATATCATTGCACCTACACCATCGATTTTTAGGCATCGGATTCCACTATATGACTTTTGTCGCCATCTTATTATATCACCGTTATATCTCACATGAAGCGACAATTGGTTCGATAGAATTTTTTCGCGCTTTTCTAGCAATTCATCATCTATAGAGAATTCTAGTTGGTTTAAGTCCCATTCTATATCACCGCCTAACTTACGGATATCACCTTTAATCTTCTGCAATGTATGAAAAGGCCGGCAGATTTTCCTTAACAACATCAAGGATTCGATATAATGCCATCCTAGCTTTTCATATGCTTTTTTGGATGCGTATACACTGATGTTATAAATTAAATCTCCTGTCTGGAAATAGTCCTTTAGAAAAGCTTTGTTCATTTTTAAGAATAAACCTTTGCCTCTATATGCCGAATCGACACAAGAATCACCGCATTGGACACATTGTAAAGGCCTTGTCCCATAGTACATATTGACATAGAATGATGTTCGGCTCCCTACAATCCTACCATTATCTTCTGCACAATAGCTTACGCCCTCAGATTTTTTAACAACAAACTCTGCTTTAGCCTTCTTATCGAACTTGACTTCGGGCCACACATTCTCATATAGCCTTTCAAGTTCTTGGACATCATTTTCACAGACTTTACGTATAATTATATCATTCATTAGTAACTTATTATTAGTTCTTACATTTTACTATTGTTTCTTCCCGCGAATACAATAATGATAGTATCATAAAATACAAAATACTCATCCTAAACGAAAAAAGTATTGTTGATGTTATTCCCCACATAAGTATTAGTGATATATTATCAAGATTAAATTTATGATTAAATCTTATTATTTTTATTATCAATCTAAGATACAAGAAAAAACCAACAAATCCAAAAGAGAAAACAGCCATTCCTATCTCTGAATCAAGCAATGGCACGCCGTAACTAGCCAGCGAAAGAGTTGTTCCATGGCCAATAAAAAAATAAAGGAAATTATTTTCGTTTTTTAAATAATCCCAAAGCCATTTGTATTTAGTAGTCATGCTCCCATAATCATCAGATTCATAGGATAATTGGAAAACTCTTAATGTTTCAAAATCGATGAGCGTAGAAATTTTGTAGATTGCAAATGGTATCAAAATGCAAAGTACTCCGACTTTATATTTTTTATGCAGTGTTTCTGTTCTATAAAACCACAAACCAGCAATTAATGCATATATGATAAATGCCGTTCTACTTCCAGTTAGCATCATAGAAATGGCTACGACCGCTATCACGACCACCGATATTATCACCTTTCTATTTATAATTAATAACGTTGACATACACAGTAGAACAAACCGCCCACACTGATTCGGGTTTCTGTAAATACCAGACAAACGAGACGATATATCAGTGAGACTTCCGCTTGCTCTACTCTCTAATGATTCCGTCGTCAGTCCTACCATATCTCCTTCATAGGGATAATAAATATCTACAAAGTGAATAACAGACGGAATGACATATACAAAAGCGATCTGAGTTATAAATACAAAACCTATAACAAATAGGAGACTAATTATTAGCAAATCATCCCTACACTTAATTTTGAAGGGGAATAGTAGCAATATCATTACCAAACAAACTATCCTAAAAGATTCTTTTATCAAGCCTTCTCCTATGAAAAATATGTTCAAAATAAAAGAAAGAATCATCCATGCGACCAGCGGTTGGACTAATTTTAAGAATCTTTTCTCTCTTTTGGGCGTATTTTTATATAAATACAACAAATATATAAGGCAAGCAATATACAAAATGAAATTGCTCGGCCATAGAAAGAAGAATACAAGAACAGAAGGAATTGTCAGATCTTTAATTTTCATTCGTCCATCAGTTCTTTAATAACTTCTAGATATTGATGACCATACTTCAAGTCTGGCTCAAGATGGTTTCCTTCTCCCCATTCATTCCATGATTTTATAATTATTATCCTATGCTCAGGCTCTTTGTGTTTTACTATTTCAATAGCTTTACTCAATGCCTCCCGAAACATCTTTGGTGTTGTGTGTGTATAAATCTGACAGTCTTTTCCTGCCCTTGGAGACCGATCCCAATTGGGCATAACTGTCGGCCAAACATTTTCGTTTCGTTCTTCATCTACAAACAAATAAGGTAACATTTTTCTATAATCAAGAATTCTTGTATTTCCTATTTTGAAATAGTGATATAATATCTTATCTAGTAAGACTCGCCATTTTCCCCTACTTAAGAATTCCGCCCTTGTAAAATTAAACGTATTTATGGCATCAAACCCCTCATTAAATGTATGAGAAATCGTATCCTTATACTCATCTAAAGAAGGAACCTTATTTTTCCCTTTTAAGTTAAAATGGCCTATTGTTCTAATTAAGCCCACGAAATATATACCGTTCAATCCATTTTCCCGAGCCAGATCCTGCCACAAATTAATAAACTCTGAAACATTGGGAAAGGCCGTGGTGTCCCAAATATAAAAAATGGGCTTACCATCAACTGTCATATAACGTTTGTCTTTAAATGCTGGTAAGACGTACTGAAAATGCTTCTTATAATCTTCTACAGAATAATGAACTTTTATATAACTTTTCTCCTTGCTAAATGCGCTGTATTTTGTCCATGTTTTATTTGTCCAATCATGGTTCGCCCATCCCAAACAAAATGGATAATCTGGTTTTCCGCTATTTAAGACCTCTTCAAATGGACGTTTCAAAAGAACTGTATCATTTCCCATCCAATAATGCCAATAGCAAAAGCCTTCTATACCAGCCTCTTTTGCCATCTGAGCTTGTTGTTCGCGTATTTCTGGCAGTCTCAAATCATAATAGCCTAAATCAGCTGGCTCATGAGGTTGATAATGACCTTTAAACAAAGGTTTTGCTTGAGTTACATTACGCCATTCTGTATATCCTTTGCCCCACCAGTCATCGTTAAGATCAGTTGGGTGAAACTGCGGTAGATAGAAAGCGATCAATCGTGCTTTTTTGTTCGTCATATCAATAATTATTTTAATCTTTTTACTATTTGGGCTGGATTACCCACTGCTACGGTATTCGATGGAATATCTTTTGTAACAACAGTATTAGCACCTATTATAACATTATCGCCTATATGCACTCCAGAAAGAATTGTTGCCTTGTCTCCTATCCAGACATTCCGACCTATTATAATCATACCTTTTGAGGTCAATTTCCTTCTGATCGGTGGTATCCCAGACTCTTCCCACGACAATCCGCCATGGGCATTATCGCCAATATACACATACCGCCCGGTCAACAGCCCATCACCAATCGCAATCTTTTTAATCGCCGTAATCTGCGTATATTCTCCTATCGAACAATTGTCGCCAATCACAATCTCCGGTTCAAATCGCTGCTTCAATTCTCCCTCGCCGGCCTCCATTGCACGATATCGCTCCCAGCAGCCCAATATCCCATGACTCGCAATACGCGTATGCTTACCAATCCGCACGCGACGATGTCCGCCCCCCTGCAACGAACAAGGGTACTGTATCGCACTCCCCTCGCCCATTTCTCCAAGAAAATTCCGTATCCATGCCGTATATACCACATCCCGCAGACTCTTCATCCGCACACTCATCCGATATGTATATACAATACTCCACAACCTGAGCACTGCTGAAAGTATTGATTTAAAGACTTTTATCATTCAAGAACAACTCCTTATAGCGGTCCCCTACCATTCTTTTCACTTTGTCTACTGCCAATTCGCTGAGAATTCTGAAAAATTTCCATCTATAACCTTTAATTTGGATAACATCAGATCTCAGCATCTTTACTATACTTTTGGATGCTGCAAAACCATTATTATTTTCTAAATCAATATATCGCTCAAAGAATCTTTCATAATCTATCTCATCATGCCCGACACCCCATGCGCTTTTATGTGTTTTTAAAGCTTTCTTGAATTCTTCAGCAAATTTCTCTTGGGTCATAAGACCATTCTGAAGTTTTTTACCTTCTAACTTTCTAAAATTTACATCAGAAATTAATTTCAATGCATAGCCCAAGTATTCATTCATGTCAGTATAAGACTCAAATACATCTTGATAATGATTTAATAATTCTTCCACCCTACCTTCCAAATCGTCCTTATCATAATATGATAAGATAGGCTTTCCATGTTTCGCTGCATATTGCACCATCAACGCGCCAGATGTCGGGTAGGTATTCAGATAAATATCTATTTTGTTAAATACAATGTCTATATCGTTTCGCCGCCCAATCTTGATTACCCGATCTTTATTTTTCATGGCTATTTGTCGTGCATCGAACTGCGGTTCTGTATTAAACCCTGCCACAAGCACGTAAACTTTAGGTGACAAATCAAGAATCGCATCCATTATCTTAAAGAACGCATCATTCTTCCCTAACATTTTATATAGAGCCCCACCAGTAAAAACTATAACACTATTTGACGGTAACTCTGGCAGCCCTTTA
>Ga0247611_10011300_pt1 | contig 10320 bp, 1 predicted proteins | sample 177DNAGHGhighgp2_FD_192422 | JGI IMG/M metagenome (GOLD analysis project Ga0247611, IMG submission 192422) | Sheep rumen microbial communities from Palmerston North, Manawatu-Wanganui, New Zealand - 1770 DNA GHGhigh gp2 | ecosystem: Host-associated > Mammals > Digestive system > Stomach > Rumen ... | reverse complement strand
GGATTGGGGATTGGGGATTGGCGATTGCCCCCAATCCCCAATCCCCAATCCCCAATCCCCAATCCCCAATCCCCAATCCCCATGAAAATTTATTTATTATATTATATTAATTTCACAAAAATCAGATTTTAATTAAAATTTAAAAAAATTAATAAATATTAAAAACTATAATAGATATTATTGATTAGAACTTTTTTCTTTATTTTTATTTTTAATTTTTTCCAAGATATTTCTTTCATTTAAATTAAAGCAAGTATTTTTAGGCAAATAAGAAGTTTTTCCTTCTAAATGATAATTCCATATACCTTCTTCAATTATAGGATCTCTATAAGATAGGCATTGAACATAGATTAAATAATTAATATAATTTCTAATATGATGACAATAATATGTATGTTTTTTAAAAGCATCTTTTAAATTATAATATATTTTTTCTAATTGTTCTCTTCCAATTTCACATATTAAACACATTGATTTTGATTTTTTAGAAAAATTATTTCTATAGCTTCTAGTTGTCATAAAATAATCAATGATAATAGAAGTAAAAATTTGGAATATAATTAATAAAATTGTTAAATAAAATAATAAATCAAACCAAAATCTTCCACCTGCATAAGCTTTAGGTGAATATTGTACATAATCTGGGTCCAATGATTGATCTAAATATGTTCCTATTCCTCCATCTTGTTTAAATGTTTGATCCAACATTCTCATAAAAGTTTGCAAAAAGTTTTTACTATCTTTAATATTAGGAAAGTGACTAGTAAATATTGATAGGGCAAACAATGAAAAGAAATATTCAAGAATTATGAACATTAATAAATTAATTAATATGTATCTTCCTGGAATATACATTGCTTTTAAAACTGATAGCATAACTTCTACTCTATTTACTAATTCTAATAATGAAAATGCATAAAAGAATGGATGTTTAAAATATCCTAGAATAATAAATAAAACATATAATATATAATAAATGAATTGAAAATTAATTAATTTTAACATTGTTCCAAAAATAATTTTAAAATTTTCCATACATGTAATTTCAATTCCACTCTTTTGATGCAATATTCTTGCTTTTTTTGCTTTATAATTATTTTTTGATAAAGTCCAATTTATTGCAAAATTTCTTGATATATAATCAAAAATAACCATTAATTGGAAGATTAATTGCAATACGCCAAAAGTATTTAATGCTCTTTTTACTTTTATGTAATCACTGTTTCCATTAAAAAAAAAATGAGGACAATATAACCTTTTTGTTTCTTCTTGACATGGTTCACTACCACAAATACAATCTTCTTCATTATTAAAAGTACTATATGATAATAATATAAGAAAATTTGTTAAAAATCCAAGGATCATTAAAATTAATCCAAATAAATTAATATTTTTAAACATTAGATTCAAAACGGGAATTTCAGCTAATTTATCAAAATAATAATTTTTTGTTACCCTGGTATGAATTTTATCATAATTTGTAATTAAATAGGATATATATTCTGGTAAATTATCATTACTAACATGCAAATAATATTCTTCTTTTTCTTCTATTTTTTTTGCTTTATTAATTATCGGAAAATATACTTTATATAAAATTAAGTTAATTGAAATTTCTACACATTTTATTTTTGAACTTAAATCAAGAAACATATCTTTTTCATTAATTGTTTGAGAATCAGTATCTATTTTATTTAACTCTTGCAATAATTCTACTTTTGCTTTTGCCTTTTCATTGACTTGTCTATATAAATATCTAATTAAGTCATAAAAAGAAGTAATTATATCTATTATAAAAAAGAATAATTGTTTGAAAAATAGAATAACACGCCAAAAGAAGCTATCTGTAGGAGAAATAACCTCAAAATATTCTTCATTAATAATATCTTTATAATAAAGATTTAATGTATAATATATTAATATTAAATCAAATTTAATCAAACAATAATTTGATTTATTTAAATTATAGTTGGAATCATTATATAATAAATTTAAATCATTATCTTCATTATCATCAATTTTTTCAATATAATCTTCATTTTCATTTGAATTATTATGATTATAATCAATACCATCAAAATTATTAATTTCATTATTATTGTTGTTATTTTCAATTAATATTCGATTTAATTTATCTTCCCATGTTGTTATTTTATTCATTTCATACTTATTAAAAATTCCAGCTCTTTGAAATAATTCTTCATCAGTGTATGAATCATCCTTTTTCGTATAAATTAAAGCTTTATCAATATCAAATTGTCTTCTTTCCATCTCAACTTTTGAAAAATAATATAATTTTTTTAATTTTTTATATATATATTCATAATTTTTTTCATACCATTCTCTTAATCTTATATATTCCGAAATGTTTTTATGATTGTTATATGTTACATTATAATATACAAAAAATATTTTCAATATTTTTTGTTCAATTTTAGCATAATTATCAATAATATCATGCAAATTATTCCTATTAATATTATTAACAAATATTTTATAATAATCAATTTTTGTTATAATAAAAGTTATTAAATTAAAAAATCTATAGGTAAATAATGAATTAAGATTATCAATATTGGGCCCTTCTATAAAATAATAAATAAATTCAATAAGCATATCTGCTGTTTTCATGCTATCTTCTTTCCCAACTTCTAATAATATTAATATTAATTTTATCATTTGTCCAGTTAGATTTTGTATAAATTCAATTATATTCTTAGTCAATAAATTATAATTTCCTTCTTTTTCTAAGCTTAATATTGTAGTAATAAAACTAATTATTATTTTTAAATTTGTTTCTTTTTCTCTATATTTATCTTTTAATTTTTGACTTTCAGCTGATTTCATAAAATTAACAATTTTTTCAAAATCTTGGAATAAATGATCAAAAACAAAATCTAATACCTTAAAAAATTTCTGTATTAATTCACTCCTTTTCATTAGATATATATCATTTTTTTTTATTTCCTTTAAAAATAATATTAAACTATTAATCATCGTGAAAAAAACTTCATCATTTTGTATTATATTCCTATTCAATTTTCTTGAAAAAATTAAAGTCAATCCTTCTATTATTTGGTCAAATTCAAATTCTCTTTCTTCTGCAGTCTGAGCTTTATAGTGAGATAAAGTTAATGAATCTCTAGCAGACAATAATTGAAATGGATAAATATTTTGGTTTGTATTACCATCTTCTTCTATCTTTGTTATTTTATTTGTTTTATTATATAACAAACTTTTTTGGCTTAATAATTCAAATCCTATTTTATAAAATAAAATGCATGTTTTTTTTGGATATTTTGTGCATATATATATCAATGAAGTTAAATATGAATATAAGTCAATATTTTCATAAGCACAATTTTGATTATATGTAATACTTTCTATAAATTTAAATTGTTTTAAAAAAGGTAAAATTTTTTTATTATTGTAATAATCAGAATTAAATAAATCTTCAGAATATATATCATTTATTTTTTTATATAAGAATTTTTTCATAGAATATATTCTATTAAAATCATTTGTTGTAAACCTTGTCTTCAATAAAAGAATAAATTCTTCCATATCATTATTAATGTATTGATCATGCAATAAATTATATTCTCCTTTGTTATACAAAGACATTAATCTAAATTCATTTTTCATTAATAATATTTTTTGTAATAAATCTTCATTTTTATTATATTCATTTAAATCAAAATTTTTGTTTGTACAATAAAAATTGATATTTTCTCTTATATATATATCATTGCATATTTTTTCTAAAAATATAAGATCAAGAAATTCATTATCATAATAATAAAAATTTATTAAATTTTTGGTCCTTAACTTAATTATTTTATCACTAATTGAAGAAGTTTTATCTTCTCCTGTTGTCTCATTTTTGTAAAAATCATTTGCTTTATGTTTTAATTCTCTATTCTTTACAGGTATTTCTATATTTTCTTTTCTTTCTCGATATTTATATCTAATTATTGATTCTAATAAAATAGATTCAAATTGAAATTTATTTCTATGCTGATTATTTTTTGCTTCTTGATATCTTATATAAGATAGCCTTAATGAATTAATATCATTCTTTAGTTTATTTAATAAACTATTTGAATTATGTTGAGTTATATTTTCCATTTTATTTTTTAAATTTTGATTTTGAATTTCATTATTACCTAATAATTTTTCAATTTTTGAGTATAAAATTGTGAAATCATATTCTATATTTATATTATTTTTAATTGAATTATCCATAATTTTTTTTATTGTAATTCTATCATGAAGATATAACACATATATGGATAAAAAATTTAAATAAAAAGTAAAGATTTTTTTTTCTTCATCATTTTCCCAATATATTTCATTTATTTTTTCTGGAATAGAATCTTGAGGATATTTTTCTGTTTTTATGTCGCTAGTTACATTTGAACTTATTTCTTTCAATGTTTTTGTTCTAATATAATTATTAAAATATTTATTATTATGATAAAAATCAAAACCAGATTTATTATTCGAAGAATCTGGTAATTCTTTTTCTACAATATTATTTTTATTTATTATTGCTGGACTTATTTTTGGTTTTTGCTTACTTTTATCATTTTCATTCTCTGATGTAATATCACTGTATAAATCATTATCTTCTTTTTCGGATTCTTCCAAATTATCTTCTTCTGATTCCTTTTCTATTTCATTTATACAACTTATAATTTGCTCATGCATTTTATCTATAGGATATATAATTTGGAAAAATGAATTATATGAAAAATCATCAAAATATTTTTCTTTACTTATAAATAATAATACTCTTGAAATATAATATGTATATAATATTTGAAATATCACTTTATTTTTTGGATTTTTTAATTTTGTATATATTTTCAATAATTTTGATAATATATCAACCATATATGAACTTATCTCTGTAAAAGTTTTTTTACAATTAAATATAATTATTATAAAAGATTCACAACTATAATAGCAGATTTTTAATATTACTCTTTCTTCTTCATTTTCAATTAAATTCATTTGATATAAAGAAATAGTATGTAAAGATTTCATTATCATATTAAAAAATAATTTAAAATACTCAGGAATTAATTCTTTAAAGTTTTTATATATGTCTTGAATTTCCATAAAAATTCTTAATATTTCTTGGCAATATTTTAATTTAGTCATTGGATTTTTATCAAAATCATAATAACAATCAATTATTTCGATTAAGTTTTCTATGGTTTTATCAAAACCTATTTTCTTATAAAAATTTTCATTTTCTTTGTATAGCATTTGATTTATTTTTGAGATATCTTTAAATTTATTTACACTTTTTGAATTCATATTCAAAAAATTTAAAAAATTTTTTGTCATCTTATTTAGACATTTATTAACTTTTTGAAAATGTAAATTATTATAATTTGAATTATTTGAGTTTATCTGATTCATAATATTATTCTTTTCATTTTTTATTAAATTAAAAATTATATCTCCTCTTCTATCATAATCAATTCTTATTTTTTTAATTTCTTTCTCTATATCTTTAAAATTACTTTGTACTATTTTTATATTTTTTAAAATATTATTTTCAAAATAAATTGAATTTTTATTCACATCTAAATATATTAATTTACCAAATATATTATCAATTTCATATTGCATTAATAATTTTACTATTATATTTATTCTTTTATCAATATTATATCCAAGATTAATTATAGCTTTAGAATTAGTAGCATCGATTTGACTTTTAATAGAACTAGTTAATTTTTTTTTACATTTATGAATATTAATATAAGATGATAATATTAAATTTTTCTTTTTATATAATTCTACTAATATTTCTCGAAATTGTGAGACATAATTATCATCTTTTTCCATTCTTGAACTAGAAGAAAAATTTTGTTCATTACTTTTATTCAAAAAATTTAATTTTGTGCTTGTTAATGATTCTGAAACTCTTAATAAACTATTCTTTTGATTCTGTGGACTTATATTTATTAAATTCTTTATTTTTTTGTAATATTCTATTTTATCTTTTATATATACTATCTTATCATATTTGTGGCAAAAATAAAAAAGAGATTTTAAGAGAGTTATTTCTTCTGGGCTTAATTCTTTTATTTTATTCTTTTCTCTATTATTAGCTAAGAAAGTTCCATATGACTCTTCCAAATCATTATTTTCCATATTTTCATTATCATTTTTTTCAAAAAAATTATTATAATCAAAAACACCATCTAATAAAGTAGGCTTTTCTTTTGCGGAATTATATATTTTTGTTAATACATCATTTTTTAAGAATACTATTTTGGAAATTAAAGTTTCTCTTATTTTATCAATATTTTTGTTAAAAGTTTCCATATCACAAAAACTTTCATAATTTATAAAATAATTGCTTAATGTTTTCATTACTTTATGCAAAGTTCCATAATATTGATTAATACAAAATTGATATATTGTATATAAAGTACAAAGATTATTATTCAATTTATTTATATCTTTTGATAATTCTTTTTTATCAATTTCTTTCATTGCATTTCCACCCATTATAATATTTTTATTAATAAGTGGGTTAAAATTACTTGGATTTGTTTTTGAATGTTTAATATAATAATCATTGTTATTAATACTATATTTATTATTTTTAATTGTATTATTGAAATTTAATTTATTTAAGTTATTTTTATTACTGACAGATAATAAATCATTTTTCTTATCATTTAATCTATTGGATTTATTTTTTCTATTAGCAAAAATAATATTATCATTTTTATTTTTCATATTATTATCTAAATATTCAGGATCTTCTTGTAAGGTTAAATAATCTAAATTATTATATACTTCATTTTCACTATCTTCATCTATTTCATTTATAATATTAATGTGATTATCGTGATTATCATTATTATCATGACTTAATTTAGGAAAAAATTTATTGAATAAATTGAATGGAATCAATTGTCCTAATTCTGATTCTGAATCTAATTTTATTCCATCCATTAATTTTATACTTTTAGTTTCTCCATTTAATATATAATTTAATTTACTTCTAGAATTTTTAGCATCATCCAGAGAATCAAATATTTCATTGAAGTAATTTTCTTTTAAAAATAAAATATTATTTAAATTAATATTTTCAAAATAATTCAAAAATAATTTAATATTTGCAATACTTTGCTCAGTTTTTATTCTTTCATCATATTTATTTTCTTTTGGAGAGTCTTTTCTTATTATTTCATTATCATTATCTTTATCTTTTTTTTTTATTCCTAATAAATCTATAAATTTATTAATTATGCCAACTTTAAATAAAGGATTTTCATTTTCTTTTTCTCTTGTCATATTTTTTCTTTTAGAATTATTCCTTTTCAAAGCTTCTTCTTTATTTTTAATGGATTTTCGAATCATATCTTGCTTATTTTTACGCATTTGCCTTAAATAATTATCTTCTGAATTTAAATAATCTTTTTTTTGATTATTATTCAAAAAAAATCCAGATTCAGAATCTAATTTATTATCTTTTAAATTTTTAGTTTCTAAATTATTGAATTTCTTATCTGGAATAATTGATTTTCTTAAATTTTTTTTATTTTCTTTTTCAGTCATTAAAGCCACTTTTTTTATTTCATATTCTATTAATGGCCTTTCTATTCTATTCAAAATAGCTTTTGCTTTTTGAATTATCAGTAATAAATTTCTTTTATAATTATATATTACATTATACTCATTTTCTACTTTAATCATATGTTTTTGTATTAATTTTTTTATTTCTTCTCTTTTATGTTTTACTTTGTTTAATGTTAATAATTTTTTATAATAATATAAATAATTATGACTTGTTTCAATATATTTTAATATTCTATCTGTTCTAATCAACTTTTTTTCTCTTTCTTTCTCAGCATATTTTTTATAATGTCTTGAATTTTTTATTGTAAATATTAAATTTAATCTTCCTCCAGTTATATATTCTTGTATTACTTCTGAATCTTTAATTAATTTAAATAAAAAATTTAATAGAATACTTCTGTCAGTTATAAATATATTTTCGGCTAATTCCAAAATAACATCTAAATCAAGAAATACTTTCTCTTTTATTTCTTCATTATCCTTTGAAAAATATTTTAAAAACTCTAATATTGTTTTAACTACTTTTTGAATACCTTTTGTTATTGAATTATTTAAATTAAATTTCCCTGAATTTGTTCTATATTGATAATCCTGGTTTTTAAATAAATTATTATTAAAATAGAACAACTCTTTATTTTTTGAATTTATATTCATTTCTTTAATAGATTGATTTAAAATTTCAGCTATTTTTGTAATACTTTTTAATATTCCATAATTATCTAAAATTAATTGACGTTGTTCTATTGGAAGATTAATATCATAATTTTCGTCTCTGAAAATATATTCTATATTTAATAAATAATTCATAAAAAAAGAAATATTTAATAAAATAATTTTTATTGCATTATTAATTTCTATTTCTTTATTTTTAAATTTATCCAAAAATAAATTTAAATTTTCAATTATCTTCTTGATATAAATAACATGACTTGCTTCAAATATATCAACTTTTTTTAATTCAAAAGCGAAATCATCTTCATTTTTCATTAATAAAGTATATTTTTTTTCAACATCAATATAAAGAGACAAAGGTTGAAAATAATTATTCATTTCTTCAAAATCAAAATTTTCATTGTTTTCTTTAAAAATACTATTTAAAGAATATTTTCCTTTAAAATCCATATATTTTGATTCTTCATTCATATTATAATAAAATAATTTAAAATTAGAACAAAAAAAGCTATTTTCAATCAATGTTTCACCATCTACTAATTCGAATTCATATTCATTTTCTTCTTCATTTTCGAATTTTTTATTTGAAATAATATTATTATCATTATTTATATTTTTATTATCTTTTATGATTTCAATTCCTTCTCCATCTCCTTTTTTTTTAACTTTTAAATATAAACCTAAAAGAACATTCTTTATTTTTATTTGGCAACCTTGCTTTAATGGAGTTTTTTCTATTTTATTTTTATTGTCAGATTCTTCTTCTTCAATTACCCAAAAACAATTGTTCATTACATGTTTATAAAACTCATTTTCATAAGGTATTAATTTAATTTTAATTTGCTGATTCATCTTTTGATTCATTCTATTTTTCTTTATATCCGTTTGATTTATTAATCCTTTATTTTCATCATTATTATTTTCATCAATATTTTTGTCTGAGTTTGTATCTTCTGGTCCTTGATTTAAGTCATTGATTTCTTCTTCATATACATTATCCAAAAATTCAGCACTTAACATTAATTGTTCTTCTTTCTCTTCCATTGGACTTTCTTTATTATTATCTTTATATAAATTAGAATTAATAAAAACAATATTTACAATTTGACTTGAAAATAATTTTTCTTTTTCTTTAACATACCAGGATTGATTTATAAATAAATATTTTGTTTTAGCATTTTTATCTATGTATAATTCTGAATAATCCTCATTATTAATTTTAGTTTCATCTTTTTGTTCATTATCGGTGGAATAATCACCACCTTCATTTATTATATTTTCATTACTAATAAAATTATTAAAGGGTTGTTCTAATATGGCTGAATCTATATCATAATCAAGAGATTTTTTTTGTTCTTTTTCATTAGCAATATTAATAAAATAATATTTATCTTTTTCTTTTATATAAATATTGATATAAAATGATTGTTTAAAAGTTAAAAATTCTTGGAATGTACGTGCTTCTTGTATTCTTTTTAAACAAAAAGGGACTGCATTATTTTTATTACTAGTTAATTTTAAATTATAATTATTATTAGGTAATTTTTCTATACATATAAATTTTCTACTTATCATATGTTGTAAAATAAAATGTTGACCATAATTCACTTTCTTTTCATCCATAATTTCATCCTTAAAACTATTTAAGCTTTCATTTTGTAAATAAGAAACATTTTCTTCTTCAATTTCTCTTATAAAAAATAAACTTTCTTTTAAATCAGAGAATTCAAATAAAGGAGAAGCGCATGGTTTTAATATTAATGTCTGCTCTATATTTTCCATTCTTACTAAATATTTAGAAGTTTTACTATTTCTAGATTCAGGAATTTCACCTATTGAAATTAATGAATTATAATATACATAAGATTTAATTTTTGCTAATTTCCTTTTTGGCATTTATTAAAGGTTAAATTAAATTAAATTAAAATAATTAAAATAAAAATATTATTAAATCATGTAATTCATTTTTTTTAAATTGGGGATTGGGGATTGGGGATTGGGGATTGGGGATTGGGGATTGGGCCCAATCCCCAATCC